>Ga0181538_10000750_pt1 | contig 38594 bp, 27 predicted proteins | sample PEATcosm2014_Bin_40_FD_119773 | JGI IMG/M metagenome (GOLD analysis project Ga0181538, IMG submission 119773) | Peatland microbial communities from MTU Mesocosm Facility, Houghton, MI, USA - PEATcosm2014_Bin23_30_metaG | ecosystem: Environmental > Terrestrial > Soil > Wetlands > Peat | place... | reverse complement strand
TCCGGGCCGTCCTGCACCTGCCGCCACGCCGCGCCCATACAGAAGCGCGTGGCCCCTTCTTCGTGCGCACTTTGCGCCGCGGTCAAAACTTCCTGGGTGTCCATGAGCGCGCCGCGATCCACGCCAGTGGTGTAGTGCGCGCTTTGCGGACAATAGACGCAATCCTCGGGGCAACCGCCGGTCTTGATGGAGAGTAAACGGCACAACTGCACTTTCGCGGGATCATGGAAACGGCGATGCGCCTGCTGTGCGGAGAAAATCAGGTGCGGCAACGGCAGATCGAAGATGCGCCGGATTTCTTCGCGGCTCCAATCATGCCGCACGGAAATCGATTCCGGCGCCGCCACCGCATCTTGCGAATGCTGATTCTCAGCGTGTGCAATCCGATCCATCTGGGGCCTGCCTCCAGAGATGCATGTTCTGAAACGTTCCGTATCTTAGCGCAGAATCGCGGCGCGCCGTGATTCCAAAGTATTCGTGGGTAAGATTTCCAATGATTGACAGGAAAGCGACGCTGCCGTATGTTCAGCCGCAAGTGGAGTCAAAATCCTAGCTTGGATTGCAAATTAGTTGGGGCCGCCACTAGCGATTTGCGATTCTGGCAGAGATCTGGTCGCACATGGATTCGGATCGCCCCGGCAAAGAGCCGCGTCCCCCCGCACGAGAACAGCGCCGAAGCGGGCGCTTCCCGGTGATTGTGCCCGTCGAAGCGAAGTGGCAAATCCCGGGCAACGAACCTCTACAAGAAGGCGCGGAAGCCGTGGAAGTGAATCTGCACGGCGCGGTCCTGCGAATGAAAGCACTCCCTCCCATCGGAACAATCCTCGAACTAACCAATCGCAGTTCCGGCGAAACAGCGCAAGCGCGCGTCGTCGCGCACCGAGGCTCACGGCTCAAGGAAGTCGCGGTGGAACTTCTCATTTCCAGCGAGACCTTTTGGGGAATCACGTTCAGACTTAAAAGGACGACCACGGAGTTGCACGCGCTGGAAGAAGACATCCAGTCCGGCGGGGCGGACCCACGAGTCCTACGGGAGTTCCGCGACGCGGTGGACTACATCCGGAAAACCGCCTGGGTTGTTTACGAATGGCAGGAACGCCAATTGAGACACAAAGACGCTGCGACGGTGCTCTCTCTTCTCCTCTCCGAGCGCTTGCGCCGGGCGACACAGCTCAACGAGGATATTGCGAAGGACCTGGATGCTTGCCAGGTCGCTCGAAATACTCCGAGGATTCCGGAACTTCTGGCAGCAGTTGAAGGGCTTGCCCAACGTTTAAGAACTATCTGTGGTAGCACAGAAGGCGTTTAACGTTACGGGGCACGGTCATCTTATTTTCATTGGCGAGACGACGTCCTATGTAGAATGGGCGCAAGATTCTTGGCACGCTCTCTCGTGAGTGTTGGTGGCAGAAACACGGCTTTTGGTACAACGGCCGAAGGCTTCGGGGTGGAAAATACTTTGAAATGTTCGGAGCTGAGCAACGCTCCGTGGGCCGGGTAGTCCATGCAAGCTGAACATCCGCGCTCGCGTCGCTATTCCTTTGCGGCGATCATTGATGTCCTCGACGTGAAATCCGAATCGCAGATTCATGGGCGAACCTCGGACGTCAGCCTGACGGGCTGTTTCGTGCAAACGCCGAAACCCCTGCCTCACGAGACCAAAGTTCGCATAAGTATCACCAGCCGGGGAGAGAACTTCACGGCTTTGGGAAGAGTGATTCACATTCGTCCAAACGTGGGTATGGGAATCATGTTCAACGAGATTGCGCCGAATGACCAGCAGGTCCTGGAAAAGTGGCTCTCTCAAGCAAGAACCGGATGAGAAATGCGGTGCGGGGCGTCCGCGTCCCACCCCGGACGTTGCCCGGTGTTCATGCGGCGCTCCTGGATACCCCCAGGTGCAAAAAAGAGGCGACTCCCTTATAGTTTAAAGCATGGCGAGTAGTACTCGAATACGGCGAAGACTGCGTTCCCTGCGCACGCGGGCACGCGAACTACGCGGGGTGGTATGGGGCCTCCTCTCAACGCGGCATCCGCTGCTGGTGCACATCATTCCCATAAGGCGCTGCAATCTCTCTTGTACCTACTGCAACGAATTCGACGATTTCTCGAAGCCGGTGCCACTCGACGAAATGAAGCGGCGGCTGGACATCCTGGGCGAGATGGGCTCGTCCGTTGTGACCATCAGCGGCGGCGAGCCGCTGTTGCACCCGGAACTGGACGACGTCATCCGACACATGCGCGAGCGCGGGATGCTGTCCGGGCTGATCACCAACGGCTACCTGCTGACCGCGGAGCGAATCGAGCGGCTCAATCGCGCCGGCCTGGAATATCTGCAGATCAGCATTGATAACGCGCAGCCAGACGAAGTCTCGATGAAGAGCCTGAAGGTGCTGGATCAAAAACTGAAGCTGCTCGCCGAGCACGCCGTCTTTCAGGTAAACATCAATTCGGTGCTGGGCAGCGGCGTGAAAAACCCCGAAGACGCGCTGGCCGTGGCGAGGCGTGCGCAGGAACTGGGCTTCACGAGCACGGTCGGAATCTTGCACGATCACAACGGTCAGTTGAAGCCGCTGGGCGGACGCGAGCGCGAGATTTTCGAGGAAATCATGGGCATGGGCAAGCGCTCGTTCTCGCGCATCAACGCCTTCCAGCACAAGATCGCGCGCGGCGAACCGAACGAGTGGCGCTGCCGCTCAGGTTCGCGCTACCTCTATATTTGCGAGGATGGGCTGGTGCACTGGTGCTCGCAGCAGCGCGGCTACCCGGGAATTCCGCTCGCCGCATACACGCCTGAAATGCGCCGCCGTGAATATTTCACGGTGAAGCATTGCGCGCCGCTATGCACCGTCTCGTGCGTGCAGCAGATCGGTGTCGTGGACAATTGGCGCGGCCCGCAAACGCTCAAGCCGCAGGCCGCTCCGCCGCCGGGGTCGCTTGTGCAACTTACGGGTGCCGCTTCCCGGCCGCCGCAATAAAACGAAAACCGCGAACGGAGCCAGCAAACGTGAAAGCAAAGAAGCGCGCTCGCCGCAGCAAATCAATGCCAGCCTTCGAGTTCAATCATGTGATGCTGTACGTCCGGGACGTGCAAGCCTCTCTGCATTTCTACGCGGACACGCTCGGATTTCGCATTCTCGAAAAATTCGACTACAACGGGACAATCGTCTACGCCCGGTTGCTGCCGCCAAAGAGCAACACCTCGCTGGCGCTGCACCTGCCGGAGCAAGGACAGACGAGCCTCGTTTCCAGCGGCGTGCGGCTGTACTTCGAGGTCAAGGAGCTGGACTCGGCGTGCCAGATGTTGGAGCGGGCTGGGGTCAAGCTTCTGAGCCCGCCGAAGCAGATGCCTTGGGGCTGGAAGCATGCATATCTGTTAGATCCCGATGGTCACGAAATCAGCCTCTATTGGGCTGGCGCGCTGCGCATGCGAAAATCCACCATGAAGTAGGCTCGTTCCGAAGAAGCATCCAACGTCCCGCCCCGTCTTGGATTTAATGCATTGAAACTAAATAACTTAGCAGCTTTCTGGTGCCCGAGTAGCGACTTCCTGTACTCACCTCACGGTTCGGCGTCGCGCCATGAGCCCGCGACGCGCGCTCGACTGTTGCGCTGGCGGAACACTGTACTTCGCCGTCGTTGACGCTGGTCACGGACAGGGGCTATCTATAGAAGGATAGAATTCGGGTGGGTTGCGCCCGGTTGATGCGCAACTTTTCCCCCCAGGCGTCGTTCGGTTCCCGCCAGTTCCCGGCGGCGCCCCCAGCAGAAACTCTGACAGGTTGCCGTCAGGCCACCTTCGCGTCGCCTACTGTGTCCACACTGACCAAAGCCGGCCGGTACGAACTCATCGAAGAACTCGGCCGCGGAGCTATGGGCATTGTGTACCGCGCCCAGGATCCCGTGATCGGGCGTACCGTCGCGGTGAAGACGGTTCGCCTGGTGGAAGCGGGCACCGGCATGAATCGCGAGGATCTGATCGCGCGATTCAAGACAGAGGCGCGCGCCGCGGGCCAGCTCGCGCATCCGAACATCGTCGTGGTCCACGACGCGGGCGAAGAAGACGGCCTGTTCTACATCACGATGGAACTCGTGGAAGGACGCAGCCTGCAAGCCCTGCTCGACGACGAGCAGTCTTTCCCTGTGGCGCGCGTGTTGCAGTTGATGGAGCAAGCGTGCTCTGCGCTCGATTACGCGCACCTGCATAAAGTGGTGCATCGCGATATCAAGCCTGCCAATTTGATGTTCTCGCAGGAAGACCGGCTCAAGATCACTGACTTCGGCACGGCAAAAATTCTGCAGATGGGCGCGACGCAAACGGCGAGCGTGATCGGCACACCGTCGTACATGTCGCCGGAGCAGATCAAGGGCAAGCCGGTGGATGGCCGCGCGGATCTATTTGCGCTGGGCGTAATTCTTTACGAGCTGGTCACCGGGCAGAAGCCGTTTCCCGGCGAAACCGTCACGACGGTCATCTACAAGATCGTGAACGAAGATCCGATTCCGCCGCGGGAGATTGACGAGTCCATTCATCCGGGACTTGCCGCAGTCATTACGCGATCGTTGCAGAAAGATCCTGACGCTCGTTTCCAGACGGGGCGCGATATGTGGGAAGCCCTCAAGAATCACCATCTCGCAGCGAGAGGATCGGCGCGAGCGAACTCGCCTGCGTACTCCGCAGATTTGCCGACGATGCGCCTGCCTGCTTCTGCGTCCGCCGCTCAGCAACAATCCGCCGCGCGTCCAACCGGTCTGCAAACTGCGATGGCCGGAGCCAGCCGGAAAACCGCGCCACCGATTTTGCGGCATACTGAAGCCGAACCGGAACAACACCGCGTTCGCAATTTTGTGGTCGTCCTCATCCTGCTCGGTGTGATTGGTTATGCAGGGCAACGAATTTGGCCCACTCTGAAGGATCTCTGGCTGCACGCGCGCGGGACTTCGGCGGCGAGCGCCACGCCCGTGCCTGCAGTGGAACCCACGACCGGGTCCGTTCCGACGACGGCTCCTGCTGCTACTCCCGCACCAGTTGCGAGCACAACGCTTGCTCCGAGTGTGACGCCAGTGCCTGCGGCACCGCTCGCACGCCAACCTGCTCCGCCGCAGACGAGCGCCGGCGCATCGTCAAAACCCGAGCCACTTGCTCAGCCGCAACCGAGCACCGTGAAAGCGCCTGCAGCGGCGGCTCCCGCTGCAACACCGGTGCCTGCACCGAGTTCCGCATCCGCGACGCCTGCGCCAATCCCCGCGCAACCGAAAAATGATGCTGTGCCGGCAGCGCGAGGAACAGTGAACGTGATCTCGGATCCGCCGGACGCAAACATCGCCCTGGATGGCGAGCAACAAATCGCAAAGACGCCGGCGAGCCTGTCTCTCGCCCCGGGGACCTATCGCATTACGGTAACGAAGCCGGGTTACGAACCTTATCGACAAGAACTCGAAGTGTCGGCCGGACAAGCCGCACACATCAACACGCCCCTGCAGCCGGTTCCCAGAGGCGACGGATGGGTCTGGGCGCGCTCTGTTCCAAAAGGCGCCGAGATTAGCGTGGATGGAAATCCCACCGGGCAGCGCACTCCTGCGCGCCTGGATCTTCCCGCCGGGCTTCACGTAATTTCTTTCGCGCTCGCAGGGTATCGGGCACAAGCAGAAGTGGACATCCACGCAGGCAGAGGAATGCAGTTGTATCGCGTGTTGCTTGAACCGGGAGAGCAAGGGTCAGGCACAGGATCGGATCAACCATAGGCAACGTTTCCCCTTCTCTTCGCCAAATTTCAGATATGGAACAGCGGGCCACAGTCGTCACATTTCTGTACGTCCGGCGATGACCTCTTGATGGATTGGACGCGGCAACCCCGTAATTCCTTGTATTTGTGTCACCTACGAATGCACTCTGGTCGGCAGCGGTCTTGCTATATTTATAGCCCTTTGTGTCGGGATCGGTTCCTGGATGCGCCCTGGTAGCAGGCAGGGCCTCGGGCTGTCCTAGCGGCCTGAACGCGGCGACCGCGGCATTCGCGCGGGCGCCAGCGCCCAAGGATCGAAAGAGGTGTTGCGTTGAGCCTGAAGGCAGCGAGCCGAGTGACGGAACCGCTTCGCGTCGCGGCAGTGCCCCTGACGCCAACGCAAGGGCCGGCGGCGCAGCCAAGAGCCGTGCGCAGTCCGCAATCCATAAATTCCTCTGAGCAGGCGCGGCCCCCGCAAACCGCCGGTGATTCCGCAGTTCTTTCGTTCCTTGAAGCTTTTCGCATCCTGTTGCGTTCGGCGCGGCTTTACCAGCGGACGCACCCGCGTTGGGTTGAGAATTTACAAGAGACCGAGCGGCGCATGCGCAGCGCGCTGATCGCGGCGCCGAAGGTTGTGATCGCCGTCGAGAGGGGCGGGCTGATCACGCCACATCCAGAGTCGCCGCGCGGGCGCACACTTGCGGATCCGAATGGCGATTGGAAAGCGCTGGCCGGCGAGTTGAGTCGCGCCGGTCTGAGTTCGATCTCATTTTTGTCGCAGGCCCACCTGGGCGAGATCGAGATGTTCGCGCACCGGATCGCCGAAGTCGCGCGCACGCGCAGCGCTTCGGCGGAAACCGCGACAGCGGAGTGGCAGTCGTGGATAGCCACAACGCGCATCGGGGGCATCCGCGTAAATATTCCGATCGATCGGCAGGACGACACGATGCTGACTGTGCTGGTCTCGGCGCTGCTTGCGTACGAGGATCCGGCGTCGCCTCATTCGACGCATGATTCAGGTTCGTTTCCTCCCATGACGCGCGAGCAGGGGATCGCGGCGATGCGCCTGCTCGAAAAATTGGGCGCGCTCGAAGAATTGTCGCTACCGTCTGCGGAAGCAGCGGCGCGGCGATTGCATGCTGAAATGGGCGAAGCGACTCCGCTGGCGATCACGCTCGTAGCGCGCGCCGTGTCCATCCATCCGCCGCGACCCGCGGACACTTTGCTCGGATATGTGAACCGACTGACGGATTGCCTCCTGTTGGAATTTGCGCGGCGGGAATTTCTGCGCGACCACATTCACGCGCCCGAGATCGTTGCATTGCTCGCCGGACTCGAGCGCGAGCGCCTTGCGAAGGGCGACCTCTCTCACGCTCCTGATGTCCCTGAGCAGCGCGTCGCGTCGCTGGTCGACGCGTTCTGGCAAAGCCTGCCCGCGCGCGAGCGCACGCGAGTTCTGCGCGGTCACGATGCGTGGTGCGTTCCCGCGACCGCTCTTGCGCTGCATATCGAACCGATGCTGATTGCGGCCGAGCGCCGCAACAACGATGCTCCGGCTCGCGAGGCGCGAACGCTGCTGCTTCGCTACGCTGCGGGCCTGGAATCGGAGGAAGCCAGGGCGCGGCGCGCGGTTGCCACCGGTCTCGCCGAACTTGAACCGCAGATTGCGCAGCTCTGGCCGCATTCTTCCGCGGAAAATCTGGGCCGCGATGTTGCGCGCGCGCTCGTGCTCGAAACTTCGCCGGGAATTTCCGGATTGCTCGCGGTGCTCACGGAACGCCTGACGCGACTCGCGCTCGCTGGCCGACACTATGCCGAATTCGAACGCATCATCGTCGCGCTGGATGCGGCGCCGCGCGATTCTGAACACTCGCACATTGCCACGATGGTTTCGCGCATCACGGCGGATGAATCGTGGCTCTATCTCGTGGAAGACGCGCTCGCAAAGCGCCCGCTCGACTCCGTGCTCCCGCGGCTGCTACGGCGCGATCCCACGCGGCTGCTCGATCGGTTGGCGCTCCTGCTGACTGCTCCCGAAGGATTAGGCGCGCTGCCTGCGATGGCGCGACTGGTGCGCGCTGCGGGCGAGCCGGTGCTGGGCGCATTGCAATCGCGACTTTTCGAGCCGCGCCGCCAACCGGCCGTCACCGCGATTAAATTGCTTTCCGCCGTGGAACCGGCGCGGCTGATCGCGTGCCTGCCCCGGGCGTTGCCGAGTTGGGATTGGAATCTTCAGGATTTGGCCGTCACCGAATTGTCGCGTCTGACTGATCCGGAACTGATCTCGGAAACGTCCGACGCATTCCGGCGCGTTGTGGCGGAAGCGCATCCGCTGACCGTGCCGTCCATGCTCGATCAGATTGGTCTCGCACAAGATTTGCGCGCTCTGCCGTTGCTCATTGAAATCTCTGCCGGGATGCACGAAACGCTGCGCGACGTCTTCTTCCGCATCAAGGCCGTCGAGGCGCTGGGAAGAATGCGCGCGACGGAATCCGCCGACTTGCTGCGCATGATCGTGCGCGAACGCAGCGGCTTGACGCACACCGAGCCCGCGGGCCTGCGCTCCGCGGCGGAAGAGGCCCTGGCGCTCATCGAAAATCATCCCGCGGCCGCGCGCGTCCGTGCGCAACAGGATGCGCTCAACAAGTCCGGCCTTTCTTTTGCGCGGCCCCGGCGTTACGTCCGCATCCCGCTGGTCTCAACTTATTCGGCAAAGCTCGAGGGTCCGCGCGCTGGGACGTGCAAGGTCCGCACCATCAGCTTGGGCGGCGCGTACCTCGAAGCGGATCACAGGCTCTCCGTCGGCGATTCGGTGAAAGTGGAGTTTCGCGCGGGCCTGCACAAGATTCAGTCCACCGCGATCGTGCGCAACGTGTCTCCGGGTGGCGGCGGCATTGAATTCGTGCACATGAAAGCCGCCGATCGCGAACGTTTGCGCCGCCTCATCGGCCGCCTGTCAGACTGAAGTTTCCCCTCCCTCGCTTTCACCGCAAACCCCGCAGGCCCCGACAAATCCCATTGCCAAGTGCGCTCGGATTGAAGTAGAACGCTCAACGAAAGGCCTTCGGGGAGGCCATTCGGACAATCCCAGCCCAGCTCGGAAAGCCAATTCACTCGAGATCGAACGCGCGATTCACTGTTGCAATCGCGAGGGGGAGAAGCGCCATGACTGTGCGAAAGCTGATGGGTTTCTGTCTAGTGTTTGCGAGCGTACTGGCGGCCGGACCGGGCGCGCGGGCGCAGGTGAACACGGCGGAATTTTCCGGCCACGTTTACGATCCGCAGGGACTCGTGGTGGCGGGCGCGCAAGTCACGCTGACGAACCAGGCGACTGGCGCCGTGGAATCGCAGCCGACCGACTCCTCAGGCGAATTTCATTTCGTGGGCATTGCGCCGGGAACTTACGAACTGGATATCGAAGGCAAGGGATTCACGAAGATTGTCAACCCGGGCCTGGAGCTGACCATCGGATCCTCCGCGACATTCGACGCGCACCTGCAATTGCTCGCGGGCCAGACCAGCGTCACCACAAACGCGGCACCGCCCGTGATCGAGAGATCGAACACCTCCGTGACGCAGACCGTCGGCAGCACGCAGATCGACAACCTTCCCATCAACGGCCGAAACTACATCAATTTTACACTGCTCGATTCGCAGACCAACCGCGACAACGCTCCGTTTCTCGGCGCCGCGCCCACCAGCGGTTTGAGTTTCGGCGGGCAGCGCGCGCGCTCCAATGAAGTCTCTGTGGATGGCGCCGACGCTGTGGACGAATCGGTAAACGGCGTGCGCGCGACGGTTTCGCAGGAGGCCGTGCAAGAATTTCAGATCATCGTGAATAGCTACATGCCGGAATTCGGCCGCGCCACCGGCGGCGTGGTGAATATCGTCACCAAGGGCGGCACAAATCAATTTCACGGCAATGTTTTTGGATTTCTGCGTGACAGCGCCTTCCAAGCCCGCAATCCATTTTCCGTCCAAGTGGATCCGAATACGGGCAATCTGAATCCCGTGAAACAGGCCTACACGCGCGTCCAAGATGGCGTGACGTTCGGCGGCCCCATTCAAAAGGACAAGACATTCTTTTTCCTCTCTTATGAGACAACGCGCCGCGAAGAGTCCGGCTTCAGCAATATCGGCGAGCCATTCCCCGGCGCGGCCGGCCCCTTCGGACTCACGTCGTCCAACATCCCCTGCATTCTTAATCCGATGACTGGCGCTTCCGTGCCGCTACTTTTGACGACTACGCAAGCAGGATTTTATATCGCCGCAATCACCGGCGCAGTCGGTCCAAATCCATCGCCCGCCACCTGCGGCGCGTTCGCCGCCAGCCCCGAAGGCTCACAACTTTCGCAAGCGGCCGCCGTCACGGGCGCTTCTTCTTATTTTGCATTGCATGGAAATCTCGGGCCGAGCGCGGTGTTGTTTGGTTTGCCTGCGGGAGCGGCCTATTTTCCACCTGCGTTCGGTTTCCTCGCGCCGCCCCCGGCGTCATTCGTGCCGCTGGACACAATCGAGGGAAATTTCCCGACGTCCGAAAAAACCTCTTACTATTCGGCGCGCATCGATCACTTCTGGAATGCGAGAAACTCAACTTTCATTCGCGTCAATGTCAGCCCTTCTACAGTCACCGGGATCGAAGTCAACGGTCAGGATCAGACGTTCGGTGAAAACGCCGGATCAAGAACCTCGGCGCAGACCTCGCGCGATTTTGACCTGGTCGGGCAACACGTCACCACGATTCGCCCGAATCTCTTGAACGAGTTCCGCGTCCAGTATGCGCGCCGCAGCGTTTTCTACACGTATTCGAGTTTGCCCGGCGGCAGCAATCCAGCGGTGGATATTCTCGGCGTGGCATCCTTTGGCCGCGAGCCTTTTACAACTGTCAATCGCATCGAGCGCCGCGACCAATTTACCGACGACCTCACCTGGATCAAGGGGCACCACACGTTTAAATTCGGCGTGGACATTAATTTGGTGCAGTTGCGCTCGGGCACCAGCCAGTTCCAACTCGATTTCGGCGGACTCTACCGCTTCTCCTCCGTCTCGATCAATTCGTTGGTTCCGAGCTTGACTGGCGTGCAAGCCTACGGCCTCGGAGAGCCGAGCGCCTTCCTGCAAGGCATGGGCAGCTCCTATCGCCCGTTCGACAATAATGCATTTGCGGGCTTCGCACAGGATAGCTGGCAGATGACGCCGCGTCTGACCGTGAACTACGGCATTCGCTACGACGTCGAGCTCTCGCCAATTTTCACACCCAAGGGCAGTTACAACGGCCCTGCGGAGCAGGCGCTGGGACTCGTCGAAGGAATTCCGCGCGACTACAACAATTTCGCGCCGCGCCTCGGCGTCGCCTGGGACCCCATCGGCAAAGGCAAGACGATCATTCGCGCCGGCTACGGCCTCTTCTACGATCATCCGCCGCTGGCCCTGGCTTTTCTTGCCACCACGGCCGACGGATCCGAATCCGCGCAATACGAATTCGTGCCCGGTTCGCCGAGCACTGCTGCGGTTTCGCCCACGACCGCGCTGACGGTGCTCAACGCCGCGTCCATTTTCCAGGGCGTGCTCAACGCCCCCGCGGGCTACAACATGGGCTACATTCCCAGCCAGCAGCGGTTCAACGGCTTGCTCGCGAATTCGTTTTTCACGAACCAGAATTTTCTTGCGCCCGGTTCCGCCCTGCCGCTCGCCGTACTTCCCTTCACTTACCCTGTGGCGAAGAATTTCGTTTACGCTTACGCGGAGCAGGGCAACCTGACGTTTGAGCAGCAATTCGGCAAGAACTACAAACTCTCGATCGGCTACAACTTCACGCGCGGCCTGCACATCAATCGTCCCGTGAACATTAACTCCACCAACGTCAAGCTCTTGCTCCAGAATGCGGACAATGCGCTCAAGGCCGGGATTCCGTTCACGGCGAATAGCCCGTTCCTCGTCGGCATTCCCAATTTGCCTGCCGGAACATGCACCGCCACGAGCGCCTCTTCGAGTTTCCAGATCGTCGCGCCGATCGCCCTTGCGACCGGCTATGCGAATCCCACATGCTCCGGCGCGCCCTTCGGCTTTATCGGCACGGCCGCGATCTTCAATTATTTCCGGCAGTCGGGCCCGAACCCCACGTTCGGCATTCTTGGGCTGCCACTTTCGCTATTGCAGGGCCTGGCGCAAACCGCTGGCTTCCCCACGGGCCCCGCGGGCGTCGCTGTTCCCTTCAGCGACGCAAACGAGCAGCAGTCCACCGGCGGCTCGAATTACAACGGCTTGACCGTGTCCGTCACTAAGCGCTTCGACAATCATTTTCAACTTGTGTCCAGCTGGACGTGGTCGCACACGTTCGACGATTCCACCGATTTGCAATCGCTGCTCAACCCGCAGGACAACACGCGGCCCGACCTCGAATGGGGCAACTCGACGTTCGACCAGCGGCACCGCTGGATTACCAGCGCCGTTTTCACTTCGCCCTACTCGATGCACGACCAAGGCGTGTGGAAGAAAATCCTCGCGGATTTCACGTTCGCGCCGATCATTGATGTTTCCACCGGCGAGCCCTTCAACGTCATTACCGGCGAAGATTTGAACGACGATTTCAGCGCCACGACGAGTCGCCCTTCCCTCGTTTCCGGCACGGGCACGGCGGTCAACACGGCCGTCTCGCCCTACATCAGCGGCGTCACGTTCGGGGTAATCACAAACTGCGAAGTCGCACCCGTGACCTTGCCGCTCACGGGCCTCGGCTGCGACGGCAATCTCCCGCGCAACGCCTTTTATAAGCCCACAACGTTCACGATTGACGCGCGGCTCGACCGCAAATTCTATTTCCATGAGCAAGCCAACATCGAAGTGATCGCGGAAGGATTCAATCTGCTCAATCGCTTCAATGTCGGCGATGTGAACGACGTGTGCGATCCGCTGGCTCCCGCCGAGGTCACCAGCGGCGGCGTCAACACTTGCTTCGCCGGCCAGCCGACCGCGGCGCTCGATGCGCGGCAATTTCAGTTCGCACTGAAAGTGAATTTTTAATCATAGTCCGCGGCGTTTCTTCCGCTAGGCGAAAAACCGTTCCTTCAAATGCCGGGACGCGTTAGAGTGAGGGCATGAACTTTGCCGCCATCCTCATTGTTGCCGCCGCGGCCGCGCTTGCAGCCTGGGGCGCAAGTGCGCTAGCACGCCGGCGTCGGGACGCGCAACTCGCCGTGCTTCGCCAGGAAATGCAAACTTTGGCCGCTGGTCAAGCGCAGGCCGTCACGGCGCAACTCGGCCAGCTTTCGCAATCCTTCGGGCAGCAGATCGGGCAAGTTACACAGCAAGTCCAGAGCGGCATGGCCTCCGCGGGATCGCTCGCTTCCGAGGCGCAACGGGCCGTAAGCGAGCAGCTTCAATCCGCAACTTCCATGATGGGCCATTTACAGAGGCAGCTTGGCGAGGTGCAACAATCGGGGCGCGATCTTTCGCTCGCGGCGCACACGATTGAATCCGTGCTCGGCGGCGCGAAATCGCGCGGGACACTCGGCGAAGTCGCGCTCGACCGGCTCCTGACGGACACACTGCCGCCCGCTTCGTTCGAGATGCAGCATCGCTTTTCGACGGGGGAAATCGTGGACGCCGTCGTGCGCTTTCGCGACAAACTTCTCCCCATCGACTCGAAATTTCCTCTCGACGATTATCGCCGGATGGTCGAGGAAGGCGAGGAAGCGCGCCGCGCGTTTTCGCAAGCTGTGCGCGCGCACGCTGATTCCATCGCCAAGAAATATATTCTGCCCGGCGAGGATACGCTGGAGATCGCGCTGATGTTTGTTCCGTCCGAAGGCGTGTACTACGAACTGCTTCGCTCGGAGGACACGAAAGGCGTTCTGCTCGATGAGTATTGCCGCCGGAAAGGCGTCATCGCGGTATCTCCGAGCACGCTGTACGCGCATCTCAGCGTGATTCTCATGGGCTTGCGCGGAATGCAGATCGAAGAGAACGCGCGTCACCTGTTGTCGAGCCTCGGCGGACTGAAAAAGCAGTGGGAGACGTTTGGGGATGTTTACGAGAAGCTCGGCACACACCTGCGCAACGCACAGCAAAGTTACGCCGAAGCCGATCGACGCCTCGAGCGCGCCCGCACCGAACTCGATCTGATGGCCGAAGGATCGCTGCCCGAGGCCACGGCAACCGCTCCCGCTCTCGAATCCGTCGTAAAACGCAGCGCCTGACTACTCGTTCGACGCGAGATGCGCGCGCACGGAATACTTCCCCACTGCCAGCGGCACAACTTCAAACTGCGCCACGTTATTCGATCCGCCGGTTGAGGTCACCTTCAGCGGATTGCCGCCGGGCAATTGCAAAATTGCAGGACTCAAGTCCGAAACTTCAATGGCGAGCGGCTCAGTCGTGCCGCGCACGCGCACGGTGAACGTCGTCTGTTGCCCCACGCGCAGCGCGCCCTCCGAGGCGATCGCGTCCAACGTCACGACGATCACGGCCGCTGTGGCCGGCGGCGCTTGATTTGCAACTCCGACGGAGAGCACCGCGGCGCCCAGCGGGGTTCCCGGGTCCAGCATGGCAACGACGGACGTCGGGGAAGCCGCAAGAACCAGCGCTTGCTTCTCCCCGATGGCGATGTGATTGTCGTCCGCATTTCCGCGGAATCCAATTCCCGCGAGCTCGAATCGGTTATGAATGTCGAGGACGTGCGGAGTTGAGGAGAGTTGAACGCTTACAGAAGCGTCGGGCGCGGGATCGGGCGCAGGCACCACCAGTGCGGACGTTGCAATCATCTGCCCTTCGACGTGCACGATAAATTTACCCGGCGCGGCAGGGGCCAAGAATTCGGCGCGTCCCGTCGCATCGGTGTGAAGCGTCTCGCCGCCCGTCGTCTCGAGAGTTACGCCGGTGACGAGCCGCCCGGCAATGTCCAGAACTGAGAGTGTCGCAGGCGCGCCTGATACTAATTCCCTTGGCAGCACGATGCTACGTGGAGCGCCGGCAGCGGGTGCTGGATGATTCTGTGGCACGACTTGTCCCTCGGCGGAGGCAATACACACCAGGCAAGCCGCCGCCAAAAGCGACATCGCAGTCCGCCGCGAGAAAGGAGAGAACCTTCGCATCGCGCTCATTGTAACGCAGGCGCCCATCGCAATTCGCACGAGGGTGACGAGAGGTCACGGTGACCGCAGGGAAAGTTGGAAAACCTTCGCATCGAGGAACAACTTGAACAACTCCGGATCGAGTTCGCTCTCCCGCACGGCCGATTCAAGTATTGCCAGCGCTCGCTCGGCGGGGACGGCTTTCTTATAGGGACGATCCGCAGCGGAGAGCGCATCGAAGATATCGCAGATGGTCATCATGCGCGCCTGCACGGGAATTTCCACGCCCTTGAGCCGGTTCGGGTACCCCGAGCCATCCAATTTCTCGTGATGTGCGCGGGCGATGGACGGGATGTGGCGAATCTCCTTGGTCCACGGAATCTGCATCAGAAAATTAAAACTATGCACCACGTGCGATTCGATCTGCTCGCGCTCGCTGGAATCGAGGCTGCCGCGCGGAATCGAGAGAAATCGCACCTCGTCCGGCGTCAGCAGTGGATGCTCCGCGCCTCGCGGGTCGCGATAGGAAAGTCTCGCGATTTCAAACAGCCGGTCGAATTTCCCGGCCGGCATGAGCGTCGGTTCATTCGCCAACTGAATCACTCCGAAGGCCTCGTCCAATTCGGCGAGCCGCCGCTCCAAGTCGTGATCGAGCCGCTCCACCTCGCTGAGCGCTTCTTCGCGCTGCGATTCAAGCACGGCGCGGAATTTCTTTTTCTCCGTGCGCGCCTCCAGATCCTTGCGAACGTAATCGAAGCGATTCTGCAGCACCGAAATTTGCGCGGGATACAGCTTCTTCGCCTTGACCAACACTTCCTCGCGCACGCCGACCTTTCCGAAATCGTGCAGCAGGGCGGCGTAGCGGATCTCCTTCATCTGCTCGGGCGTGAAACGGGTATCGGCGTAGGGGCCCGTGCTCGCACGGTCCACAATTTGCGCGAGTCCAACCGTCATGGTCGAGACGCGATGCGAATGACCGGAAGTGGTCGGGTCGCGCTGCTCGATGGCCGTCACCGCCGCCTGCACGAATCCTTCAAACAGCGTCTCGATGTCCTGGTAGAGCTTGCTATTCTCATAGGCCACGGCCGCCTGCGAAGCCAGCGAGAGCGCCATACGAATCGCGCGCTGTGGAAACGGCTGCGCTTCGCGCTTCACGTCCTCCGCCGTCAGCAGCTTGGCTTCCCGATTGCGCTTGCAATTGATGAGCTGCAGCACGCCTAGAACTTCGCCCCGCCCGTTCTTCATCGGCAGGGTCAGGATCGATTTCGTCCGGTAGCCAGTCTCTTCGTCGTAGCGCAAGTTCAACCGATAAGGGCGATCGCGCGCGACGCGATAGGCATCGTCGATCGCGATGACTTCGCCGCGCAACGCCGAGTATCCCGCCATCGAATCTTCTCGAATCGGCAGCAGATACTCGGTGAATGGGAATTGACGGCTGTCGTTCTGGGTGAGTTTGAAACGCAGGCGAGGTTCTTCGGCTGCGGAACCATTCGCTTCGCCGCGGGTCTCCTCGACGAGATAGAGAGAGCCTGCATCGGCGCCGGTGATTTCGCGCGCCTTGGCGAGAATGAGTTGCAGCAGAACGCTCACGTCGTGCGTCTCTGACAGCGCGACGCCGATCCGATTCAACTCTTCGGTTTCGCGTTCGGCGCGCGCCAGATCTTCGCGGGCGCCTCGCTCGCGCTCTGTCAGCTCGATGTGCTCAAAAGCTGCGGCGACCGTTTGCTCCAGAATGGCGCGCGAGGCGCGCGGCGGCAGGCACGCGAACGTTCCGCGCCGCGCGGCGACACTCGCATTTCCGCTGGAGGTCACTCCGATCAGACGCACGCCTGCTTGTCGTTTCGACATCTTGCGTGGAAGGGCCAGATTGTCGTTCTCGAGATCGACGACCCACACCACAGGAGTTGCGCCGCCTGTGTCCACGGGCTCCGCGGCGGCGGCACGCGAGACCCCGCCACGCGCCGCGCGTTGCGGCTCGATTTGCCGCAAAGCGTAGCGGCCACGCAGAAGCCGCGCCAGAGAACTTGCTCGCGAACCTCGATAGAGCCAGATTTGTTTCTTGTTCGGCATGTTTGGAGGCGGAGGCTGGAAGGTCTAGACGGCCCCGCCGTTTCACCCGGCAAATGATTATACCGGGTCAATAATCATTCGGACAGACGATGCTGCGCCGATCGGACCCTGCGCGGCCCTGCCGCCCGTGTGATCGAAATTCTAACGCAAACGGCGCCGTCGATGACCAACCGCAGGTCACCCCGGCGCCGCAGACTGAAATGTTCGAGCCGCTCGCGCGCCTACTATTGCGCGGTTGGCGTGCCAGCCATCGCTGTGTCGGAGCTGAAAATCGTCACTTCGACGCGGCGATTCTTTGCCCGAGCAGCGCGCGTGTGCGCTGGATCAGCAGGCTTCATCGTACCGAGGCCCACGAGTTGCACGCGGTACACCGGCAAGCCCTTTTCACCCACCAGGTAATTCACCACGCTCTCCGCGCGGCGCCGGCTCAATGCATCGTTATAGGCAGCCGCACCGGTGCTGTCCGTGAATCCTTCCACCGCGACGTAGTAGTGCTTGACGCTGCCGACTTGCGTCGCCAGCTGATCAAGCGCCGTCTTGGCGTCCGCGGTCAAAGTGTCCTTGTCCACGGCGAATAGCACCACGGTCTGTCCCACGGACTTGTAGTTGTCCATGTTGTTGCGCAGATCCGCGATCGCCGCCGCGTTCGCGTCGCCCTTCTGGTTCGCGGTGGTCGCAGTCGTCAGAGCATCCGTCGAACGCGCGTCCGCGGAATTGGCCTTCTCCGTCGTCGCGCTCAACTGCGTTTCATCGCGCGCCTGATCCTTGCGGGTCTGATCGAGCGTGGAGGCCGTCTGCGCTTGTGCCGTCGAAACTTGATCCACCTTCGTCTGAATGGGCGTGGTCTGCTGGTTCACATAGGCCTTCGTGGCGCACCCACTTACCGCCAAAGCGAGACCTAGCAGTACAAAAAACGAAATCCGTGACTTCATTGCTTCTCCTTTTGAGCTGGAGCCAATTTGACTTCCGGCCGCACCCTCTCACACGTGCCGAATTCTCGGTGCAGTAAATCCATGCCGATTGGCTGGGGGGCCGGCAGTCCGCATCCGGACAGCTAGAGCATCGGTGCAGGTACGGCCCCAATCATAGTCAGTACCAGGGCGGAACACAAGCAGGTTTGCCCAGCCCGGCTTTGTTCAAAATGGGACACCTGGGATTGCGGGAAGAACTAATTCCACCTATATCACTTCTGCCAGTTACATGAGGAGATAACTTCATGCTCGAACTTTTCACGCTCCGCGCCTTCAGCGCGAGTCTTCCCTAGCACCATCGCCGTAACTACTTGACGCGCGTCCCCTTGCGCCCTCACGGTCACTTTGTTAGCCTGCACGAAGGTCCGGTTTTCTCAACAAAGTCCAATTCGCGCACGGCGGACCTGATTCTCCATTCGCCTGGCTGAGGTCGTCCTTGCAGATCATATCCGGCGCGCGCACCGACGTTGGCCGCGTTCGCAAGAACAACGAAGACAGTTATCGAACCGACGCCGACCTCCATCTTTACGTGCTCTCGGACGGCATGGGCGGCGAAGCCAGCGGCGAAGTAGCCAGCGCGCTCGCGGTCGAGACCGTCATTGAGCATTGCCGATTGGCCGCCAAGAACCCAGGCCTGGAGCTGGTCGGCGAGCGCAAGGAGGAACTTTCCGACGCGACGAATCGCCTGGCGAGCGCTCTCCGCTCCGCGAATCAGACGATTTTCGAGACCGCGTCCGGCAACACGGATCAAAAAGGCATGGGCGCCACGATCGTCGCGGCGTGGCTCAATGAACGGCGGCTCTCGATCGCGCATGTTGGCGATAGCCGCATCTATATGCTTCGCGCGGGGTCGTTTGATCAGATCACGGCAGATCATTCGCTCGTCGCCGATCTTGTTCGCAGCGGAATTATGACGCCACAGCAGGCCGAAGTAAGCGAACAGCAAAGTATTCTCACACGCGCGCTGGGCACAAAGGCCAAGGTCGAAGTGGACGCCGACGAGCAATTGCTCCTCGAAGGCGACACGATTCTCCTTTGCTCCGACGGCTTGACGCGCATGGTCACCGATCCGGAGATTGCGAGCATACTCGAAACCAATCCCGATCCCCAGAAGGCCGCGGATCGCCTCGTCGAACTGGCGAATGAAAACGGCGGGCACGACAATGTGACGGTCATCGTGGTGCATTTGGCGCCGGAAGCTCGCGGTCTGTGGGCCACCCTGCGCCGGTGGTTCGGCGGCGATTCGTGAGAACGCGGAGGGAGGTGCGAAAATGGCGCGACTGCTACTGAAATTCGAGTCGGAGGTCGTCAAAGAGGTGCCGCTCAGCAGCCGGCCCGTGACCATCGGGCGCGCTCCCGACAACGATATCCCGATCGATAACCTCGCCGTCTCAAATTACCACGCGCGCGTTTATTCCGAAGCGGGCTGCCTGGTGATCGAGGATCTCGACAGTCTTAACGGCACGTTTGTCAACGAAATGCGCGTGGAGCGCGCCACGCTCAAGGATGGCGATTCGATCGCCGTCGGGAAGCATCACATCCTCGTCGATCAAGCGCACGACACCGCTCTGCCGCTCGACGCTTTCCACAAGGCACCCGTGCCGAAAGTCCAGGAAACAATGGTCCTGGACACGAAGCAGCAGCGTGATCTCATGCAATCGGTCGCGGCCATGGGTGAGCGTTCACAGATTGCTCCGGGACGCGTGCGCGTTCCGACCCTCGTTGTCCTCGCGGGGCGCACCGATCGAAAGGAATATGTCCTCACCGACCGGCTGACCGTCATCGGCAAATCGAATTTAGCCTCAATAAAACTGCGCGGCTGGTTCGCGCCCGCCATGGCCGCGCAAATCCACAAACATGACGACGGCTACTTCCTCGGCCGCGGCGATCGCATTCCGCGCATCAATGGCGAACCCATCTCGCATCCAACGCGCCTGAGTGACGGCGATCTCATCGAGGTTGGCCGCGTGCGCTTGAATTTCCTTTATCGCGATTGATCGCTGCCGCCGGCCATGCCCAATTCCGCAAGCGGCGGGGACAATCCGAAACCGGCAAGCGCGGGCCGTCTGGCGCTGCGCGCGCTCTGGGGACGGCGACTCCCGCTCACGATCAGTTTCGCGCTGACGTTCGCCGCTCTCGCCGTCTATCTTCTTACCTTCGTCGGCGAAAAGCCCACGCCCATTTTCGAGTTCATCAATCGGCTTGAACTGGACGCTCTCGACACGCGATTCCGCATCCGCCCTGCGCGTTATTCGCATCCTGATTCGCGCATCGTCGTGGTAGATATTGACCAGCGCTCGCAGGAAATCCTCGGCCGTTGGCCCTTTTCGCGCGCCTACTTCGCGCAAATGCTGGACGCACTGCACGAAGACGGCTCCTCCGTGGTCGCCTTTGACGTCACCTTCAGCAAGGCGGACGAATCCTCCGCGCCCGTTCACGAATTGACCACGCGCATCGAGCAGCAGGAACAGCAGCAAGGCGTGCGGCTCGACCCGCGCGTCTGGCAGGATCTCGAGCGTCTCGCGCATGAGTACGACACCGATGACAAACTCGCCCAGGCCATCCGCCGCGATGGGCCGATCGTGCTCGGAAACTTCTTTTTGTATTCGCAGGCCGATCTCGAAGGTGTCAGCGACAAATCGCTCGACCAGTACGCGAACATCCTTTCGGATTTTCCGCTGCCGCAGGAGCGCGCCTCCAACCCGAAGACCGGTCAGGACGATCTCGTCCGTTTGATGCAGTCGTACGCGCCGTTCGGTTTGATTCCGCGCGGCACGCAAGCCAATATCCCGCTCTTGAGCGACGCCCTGCGCGACGCGCACGGCGCCACCGGCTTCTTCAACGTCGAGCCCGACCCCGACGGCGTTGTTCGCCACTCCATTCTCGTGCTTCCTTACGGCCGCTCGAAGGATCCCCAAGATTGGGACATGTACGGCTCGCTCGATCTGCAAGCCGTCCGTTTATTCCTTCAAGTGCCCGACCAACAGATGGTTCTCGATTTCGGGCCCACCGGCATCTCGAAGATAGAGTTCGGGCCGTCTCTTTCCGTACAACCCGATCCGATTGGCCGGATGATGATCAATTATCTAGGACCCGTTCGCACGTACAAGTACGTTTCCATCGCGGATGTCGTGAACCGGAAATTCGCGCCGGGCACGTTTCGCGGAAAAATCGTTCTCGTCGGAGCGTCCGCCACGGGCATCGGAGATCTTCGTTCCACTCCGTATGCGGGCCTGGATTATCCCGGCGTCGAAATTCACGCCAATGTGATTGACAACATTTTGAACCAACACATTCTGAAGCGCGGCGGCGAACAGGTTTTTATCGATCTCGGTTTGATTCTGCTCTTCGGCATTCCCGTCGGCATCTGGCTCGCGCTCTCGCAACCGCGCTGGCTGTGGTTTGGCGCGTTGTTGCTGATGCCGTTCACATACGGCGTTTACTTCGCGTTTCTCAAGGATTGGTGGCTGAATTTCACGATGCCGGCGCTTACGCTCGTTTCCAATGTGGGCCTCGTCGCGCTCTACCGCGCCCTCACCGAGGCGAAAGAGACGCGGCGCGTTCGCGGAGCGTTCCAGCAGTACCTCAGCCCCGAAGTGATTCGCCGCCTGCTGGAGAATCCCGCGCTGGTACGCCCGCACAAAACTGAAATCAGTGTGATGTTCACCGACGTCCGCGGATTCACTTCGATCTCCGAACGGCTCGACGCCCAGGAGCTCGCCGCGCTGCTGAACGAATATCTGACGGACATGACGCAAATTGTTTTTCGCAACAACGGCACGCTCGACAAATACATCGGCGACGCCGTGATGGCCTTCTGGGGAGCGCCCTTTGAGGAAGCGGGCCACGCCGAACGCGCTTGCTTCGCTGCTCTCGAAATGATGGAGCGGCTCGCCCTGCTGCAGAAGAAATGGGAAGGCGAGGGCAAGCCGCGCCTTGATATCGGCATCGGCCTGAATACCGGCGTTGCATCTGTCGGCAACATGGGCTCGGAATTACGCTACGGCTATACGGCGATGGGTGACAGCGTGAATCTCGCGTCGCGCCTCGAAGGGCTCAACAAGGAATATGTGACGCACATCGTCGTCAGCGAAAGCACTTTCCAGGCCGCCGCGAACTCGCAACTCATTTTCCGTGAGCTCGACTTGATCCGCGTGAAAGGCAAGACGCAGCCGGTAACGATTTACGAATTGCTAGGCGCGCGTAACGCAGCGAATAGCGATTCAGCCGAACAAGATGAGCGTGTCGCGCTCTTCGCGAAAGCCCGCGCGAACTATCAGCGGCGCCGCTGGCCCGAAGCGCTGGCGCTCTTCGAGCAATTGCTAGCGCGCTGGCCCAGCGACGGCCCCGCCCGCATCTACAAAATTCGCTGCGAAGAATACCTCGTCGACGAACCCGAAGCCTCCTGGGATGGCGTTTTCACCATGGCTCACAAATAATCTCGGGACATCAGACATCAAAGGACGGGCAGCCGAACCCTTAATTATTCGATGAGGGCATATTGGCCTCTTGGGATCTTCGCAAGCCGCTAGCACTCATCCCGAATTGGTTTACCGCCATCCCTATCTGGAACAGGATCGCGCCACTCCTCAATCCTCTCTCCACTCCCGCCAGCCGGCCGGCAGCAGATAGCCTACTAGAATCAAAGGTTTAGCTCCCTTCCGCCTCCTCCCCGAGCACCACCCATTTCCAATCGCATTTGGCGATAACTGTGCAAAGCATCCCAACTCGTGCGAATTCTGGAGCTCCAAAATTCGCTTTATCAGGATTGCCCAAGGCGACATCTAGTGTCGTGGGCAACCCAGCCGCGTCATCCTCGCCGCCTCGCCGCGCCGCTGGAGCCGCAAGGGACGCCATACCCGCCAATGGAACTGGAGATCTTCATGCGCACGATTACCGTTCGAGCTGTGTGGATTCTGGCGTTTCTGCTGATTGTTTTTCTTGTCGGATGCGGACGCGAACAAACAGCCGCATTCATTCCTGCGGTGATTCTCACCACGCCCGCGAACGGCGCTACCGGAGTCCCGGTCGCCACAGTCATCACCGCTACGTTCAATGAAACGATGAGTCCCGCAACGATCAATGCGACCACCTTTACGGTGACCGGGGCTGGCGGAGTCCTAGTCGGCGGCACGGTCACCTACTCGGGATTCGTAGCGACCTTCACGCCCAGCCCCGCCCTGGCCGCCGGCGTAACGTACACCGCAACCATCACGACCGGCGTGAGAGATCTCTTAAACACCGCGCCCGCTGCTAACTTCGTCTGGAGCTTTACCCCAGGCGGCTCCGGCCCCGCCGTCACCTTCACGGCTCCCGCCAACGGTACACTCAACGTCCCGCTCAACCAGAAAATCACGGCGACGTTCAGCGTCCCGATGACCGCCTCAACGATCACCGCAGTGGGAACATTCACCGTGGTGCCGACGGCTGGCGGAGCTGCCGTGCCCGGCACCGTCACCTATGATGTGGCCAGCCGGACTGCCACTTTCTCGCCCACCGCTAATCTCGCGGCCAGCACACCATTTACGGCCACGATCACCACTGCGGCGCAAAGTGCCACGGGCAATACGCCGCTCCCCGCGAGCTACGCATGGAGTTTCACGACCGGCACCACCGTTTCCGCCACGGCGCCCACGCTGATCCTCACCAATCCTGCAAGCGCGGCCATAGGCGTCCCGCTGAACCAGAAAATCGCTGCCACGTTCAGCAAAGCCATGAACCCCGCCACCATCACCGCGGCCGGAACCTTCACTGTCGTGGTCACCGCCGGCGGAGCTCCCGTTCCCGGCGCCGTCACCTATGACGCGGCCAGCGCTACCGCGATCTTTACGCCCTCCGCCAATCTTGCGCTCAGCACGCAATTCACCGCCACCATTTCGGCCGCGGCCAAAGACCTCACTGGCAACGCTCTTATCGCCGGCACCATGCCGAATCCGTGGAGCTTTACAACCGGAACGACCTTGAACACGACGGGGCCCACTATCACTCTCACTTCTCCTGCGAGCGGAGCGATGAATGTCCCCATCGGCACCACGGTCAGCGCAACTTTCAGCGCCGCCATGAATCCCGCGGCGATCAACACCGTTAGTTTTCAGGTCACCGTGACCGCAGGAGGCGCTCCCGTCCCCGGCACGGTCGCCTACAACGCGACGAGCCGTATCGCCACGTTTACTCCAACCGCGAATCTTCCAATCGACACGCAATTTACCGCCGCGATTTCATCCGCGGCTCAGGACCTGGACGGCAATGCGCTCGCGGCTGGGCTCGTGCCGAACCCGTGGATGTTCACTACCGGCACGGCGGCCGGCGGCGCAGGTCCCGCAACGATCAATTTGGGGACGGCCGGGAATTTCGCCGTGATGGCCACATCCTCGATTACCAGCACCGGCCCCGTGATCATCAACGGCGACGTGGGATTGGACCCGGGAACCGCGCAGGGCATTCCGCCCGCGCAAGTGAACGGAACGATTCACATCAATGATCCAACCGTGGTGAAAGCCCAAGCCGACTTATTGGCTGCCTACAACGACGCCATCGGTAGATCCACAAATGCGCAGGCATTGCCCGGAAACATGGGCGGACTGACGTTCACTCCCGGTCTCTACATCAACTCGACCTCGGTTTTGATCATGGGAGCCGGGCCAAACAACAATGTCACGCTTGACGCTCAAGGCAATCCGAACGCGGTCTTCATATTCAAGATGGGCTCCACGCTCACCACGGCGCCGGGTTCGCAGGTGATCCTCGCCGGAGGCGCCAACCCTAACAATATTTTTTGGCAAGTGGGCAGCTCCGCGACGATTGATACCACCTCGATTTTTTACGGAAATGTGCTCGCTGCCGTTTCCATCACGCTGAATAGCGGCGCGGTCGTCACCGGAAGATTCTTTGCCGGGAGCGGTGGTCAAGCCGCCTCCGACACCATCAATGGCCTCAGCGTGTCAGTGCCTTCGCCGTAGGCGCGGCGATGTTTAAGAGCTACGGCCGGGGAACGATCGGGTCAGGCACAGGGTTCGGCGGCCGCATGACGCGTGGTTTGAATCGCTTTGCGGCAAGAAGGAACGACTCAGGAGGAATGATGAGATCAGCAGTGCGATGGTTGGCCACAGTGGTGCTTGCGTCCGTGTTCGGGTCCGCGCTTCACGCGCAGAACACCACGACTCCGAAAGCGATAGCAACGCAGAACGTTACTGCCTCCGCGCCCGTGGCCCCAACAGCCATTGCCATGGCTCCGCCGGTCGCCGATCGCCTGCTGACCGCCATCTCCTCATCGAGTTGGAGTTCCTCGTCCGAATCTCGTCCTCAGACGGTCAATGCCGTGCACCGATGGAGCCAGGGTGATGACACTCCCCGGGCCGAATGGTTCATGGGCTATTCCTTCTGGCGCTCGCTTTCAACCGTGAACAACAACCGGATGGTCTACCTCAATGGAGGAGACACGAACGTCGCCTACAACCTCAATCGCTGGGCGGGACTCGTCACGGATTTTGCCGATTACGGCAACAGCCGGGTGACGCTCGTCAGCTCGAGTGGAAACCGGACCGTTAGCTCAAACGGGAGCGTTCTCACCTATGCATTCGGCCCGCGCTTTTCTTATCGCAGGTATGAAAGGGTTACTCCTTATTTCCAAGTGCTCTTCGGAGTTGCTTACGGGAGCGCGGTGAGCATCACAGGATGCACCGGAACCGTAAATTGCACTCCGCTGCATTCCGACAATAGCTACGCCGAGCTGATCGGCGGCGGAATCGACGTCAAACTCAATCACCGCATCGCGATTCGCGTGCTGGAAGCTGACTGGCTCCTCACCAATTTCCGTGACCCATTCCTGGGCAACGGGCAATTCCGGGAATTTCAGAACAATATTCGATTGTCTTCCGGAATCGTGCTCCGCTTCGGCGGGCGGGGAGAGCCAGGTCCACCGCTGAAGGAACCAATGGCCGCTATTTGCTCAGCGGATCCGGAAATGGTGTACGCCGGCTCTGGTGATTTCGTCGTGGTGCGCGCGATCGTCAGCAATGCGGACAGCAATCCCGTGACATATACCTGGTCAGCCAGTACGGGCTCTGTGGACGGCACCGGCCCGGAAGTGCGCTGGAGTTCCGCGGACTACGTTCCCGGCGTGTACACCATCACCGCGCATCTCGATAACGGCAGCAACGGCGCAACAGCGTGCTCCACAAATGTGCGCGTGCAGGAAAGACCGCATCGTCCGCCGACCATGAGTTGCTCCGTGGATCGCAACGTTGTCACCATTGGAGACACGGTGGTGATCACCGCCGCCGCCAGCGATCCCGACAACGACCCGCTGACGTTCTCCTGGACCGCCAGTGGCGGAAGAATCGATGGCACCGGATCATCCGTACGGTTTCTCACCGATGGTGTAGCGCCCGGTTCCTACACCATCGCGGGCCACGTAGACAACGGCCACACCGGAACTGCGGATTGCACGCTGGGCGTCACGGTGCAAGCGCCTCAGCCGCCGCCGGAACAGGTGGAACTGGAATCCAGACTCGCTTTGCACAGCATCTACTTCGCCACCGCGAGGCCGACCGAAGCAAATCCCGATGGCGGCTTGCTCGATAGTCAGCAAAATGTGCTGCTCGCGCTCGCTGCCGATTTCACTCGCTATCTCACCTTTAAGCCCGATGCCAATTTGATTCTAGAAGGCCATGCGGATCAGCGCGGCTCGGTGGAATACAACAATGCGCTCACCCAGCGCCGCGTGGATCGCGCCAAGAGTTTCCTCGTCGCCCACGGCGTCCCAGCAGCAAACATCGAAACCAAAGCATTCGGCAAGCAGGAAAACTTGACGGCCGATCAAGTAAAACAATTGGTCGATCAGAATCCCGACTTGACTCCGGAAGAACGCCAGCGAATCGACGCGAATCTCCCGGTAATCGTCCTCGCCAACAATCGCCGCGTGGACATCACCCTCAGCACGACTGGGCAACAGTCCGTGCGCCAATATCCGTTCAACGCCAAAGACTCCCTGACGCTGCTAAGCACGAGCGGCGGCACACACCTGGCACCGGCCAAACCGCCAGCTCGGAAGAAGGCGCCAAACCCGTAAACTGGAGCGCGCGAACCATCTCGCATTCGCGGCAAGTGTTTCGGAACGGGCGGAGTTCATCTCCGCCCGTCTTTTTTTGAGTGCGCGGATTGGCTGCAAAACCCTCCTCGCGGGAAGCGACACGCAAGGCCGCTGCCGAGCCCTGGGTGAGTGGCAAAAAAGCCGGCCCTCTCGGGTTCCGTCGCCACGCGCCCCTCGATCATTGCCGGCAAGGCCCCAATCCTGTGTTACATATGTTGTGCCGCAGCACTGGGTGCCGCCACAGGTTGTGCGAAGACGGCCCGCGCCTTAGGCGTTCTTACCGGCGCCAGTGACGATTTGGCGCGCTCCGGATGAAATTCCGAGGATGAAACGCGAACTTAAATCCGAACTGCTTGATGAGTTACCGGCTGACGATCCTCGCGCGATGAGGTCGCGGCGGGATTTGCGGAAGGTCAATGGGCTGATGGGGCACGCGCGCATCGTGGCCCGGGCGTTGGGCAGCGCGTTCACAGAGAGGTCTCCGCAGTCGATTCTCGATCTGGGCGCAGGTGACGGCACGCTCCTGCTGCAGCTCGCGAGGCGAATCGCGACGCGATGGGAACCGATGCGCGTAACACTCGTGGACCGGCAGCGACTACTTACTCCGCAGATCGAGGCGGAATTTGAGGCACTTTCGTGGGAGGTCGAATGTGTTGAGTCGGATGTTTTCGCTTGGCTTGCGCGGCCGAACCCGCAATTGTTCGACGTCACAGTTGCCAGCCTCTTCCTACACCATTTCCTGGAGGACGAACTCCGAGAGCTTTTGGTCCTTGCGGCCAGTCGAACCCGAGTGTTTGTGGCGTGCGAACCGGAACGAAACAACTTTTCGCTCTGCGGAGCTTCGTCGCTGGGACTCATTGGCTGTAACGACGTGACCCGGCACGATGGCAAAGCCAGCGTGCGGGCGGGCTTCGTACAGAAGGAACTCTCCGCGCTATGGCCATCACGCGAAGGTTGGCAAATAATTGAACGGAAAGCCGGGCTATTCACTCACTGTTTCACGGCGCAACGGATCGGCGACTCCGCGTGAAATGCTACCCTGGAGGCCAGTGGAATGCGCGGCCACCCATCAGATGCAAATGAAGGTGAAAGACAGACTGGCCCGCTCCCGCGCCGTTGTTGATCGTGGTGCGATAGCCGGCGGTCAGATTACGCTCGCGGGCGAGTTGCGCGGCGACGAGCGAAATGCGGCCGAGCAGGGCCGCGTCTTCCGGCGCCGCATCGGTGAGATTGACAATGTGCTTGCGCGGGCAAATCAAGATGTGCGTCGGCGCTTGGGGATGCAAATCCTCGAACGCGAAAATTTCAGCATCCTCGTACACAAACTTCGCCGGAATTTCTTTTTGCGAGATGCGGCAAAAAATGCAATCGGTTTCGCTCATTGTCCCTCATCCAATCGAACCACGAATGAATTAAATCCGCCGTCCTGCGTCAATTTGGCTGCGGCCTGTTCTGCTTGGTCCTCTGTCGCATAGTGGCCGACGCGCACGCGATAGAAATGTCCGTTGGGCGTGTCGATTTCCTGGATTGTAACGCTCGCGTAGGTTTGAAGCATGCGATCGCGGATGCGATCTGCATTTGCTTCGTCCGAAAACGCGCCAATCTGCACGCCGAATATTCCAGCCGTAGGGTTCGACGGGCCAGAGAGCACCTCAAGCTTCACGGGAGCCGTTCCCGTACCCACCATATCAATTGCCAGCGCCGCGGCATGCGAGAGATCAATGATGCGCCCTTCGACGAACGGGCCGCGATCGATGATGCGGACCTCCGTCTGCTTCCCGTTGTTCAGATTGGTCACGCGGACAATGGTGTTAAACGGCAGCGTCCGGTGCGCGGCGACCATTTGATTCATGTCGTAAATTTCGCCGTCGGAGGCGCGGCGTCCGTGGAACGGAAAACCGTACCAGGACGCCACACCCTGCTCGGAGTAAATCGGATTGACGGAGGCTTCCGGCGATGTGCGCGTTGACGGCTGCGCTGGCGCGGGAACTGACGAACTCGGCACGGGCGCGGTGGACGGCGCAGGCGCCGGCGGAACATTCGAAACCACCGGCCGATTGCCGCAGCCTGTGACAATCCAAGAGAAAAGTGCGACTGTCGCTGCGAAAAAAAACTGCGGTGTTCGCCGGCGGCAATTGGGGTTCACGCCGGCCCCGACATCACTTCTTGCCTGCCCGTCCGTCTTTGCCGGCCGCCGCAGCCGACCGGGCGATTCGCGCCTCGATCTGATCCGCAGCGGTGGCCAGGCGTTTGGCAGCGGCCCGTAGCGCATCGGCCGCCTTCTGCGAAGTTTGGGGTTTTATCTCTTTTTCCAAAAGGTCGCGAATGCGGGAGAATTCGCTATCTATCCTGCGCCCGATTTCTTCCCAGTTATCCATCTCAGTTCACCCCGCGATTGCGCCGGCTGAAATTGTGGTTATCGGCAACTTTTTCGTATTATAGGCACTGCACCGCATGCTCGCAAGGAGACCTGTGCCCCTCCCGCTCCGTCTGCGCTACCGGCTGAACCGCTGGCGCGACTCGATCAAGAATTTCTTTCACTCGAACCGCACGGAGCCGCCGGTCGGGCGGCCGCGGATTTGCCCGAATTGTGGAAACCTCGTCGGCTCCACGGCGAAAACCTGCTTCAACTGCGGCTCGAACGTTTCGTTCTCGATGGCCGCGGCCAGCAAGTCGATCAGCCGCTTCCTGCCGCAGACATCGCCCGCGACGTACGGATTTCTGACTCTCTGCTGCCTAATGTACGGATTGAGCTTGGTGTTGACGATGCGCATTACGGGCGCGAACCCCGGTGGGGGCGGCCTCTTCGGACTCGGCGGCATCGCCAGCGAAGTGGTTGACAAATTGGGAGCGTCTCGTCCCTGGCCCTTCGACGTCAGCCAGCCCTGGCGGCTGATCACGGCGATCTTCTTGCACGGCGCGCTGCTGCACATCGGATTCAATATGTGGATTCTGATGGACCTTGGGCCGGTCATTGAGGAGCTGTACGGTTCTGCGCGGTACGTTTTCATCTTCGTCTTCACGGGCGCGTTCGGTTACGTCGTAAGTTCCTTCTTCGGCAACTTCAGTGTCGGCGCGTCGGGATCGCTACTTGGTCTGATCGGCGTGTTGCTGGCAATTACCTCGCGGCGTTCGGGACTCGGAATGCAAATGTTGCGCAAACAATTGATTTATTGGCTCATCTACATCGCAGTCATTGGTTTTATCATGCGGGGAACCGACAACTATGCACACGCTGGAGGGCTTGTTTCCGGCTTTCTGCTCGGAAAAATCTTGCCGGACCGGCAACCTTCAGGAATGAGCGAACAGCGAACCGCGCAGATACTCGGTTGGGGCGCCGGGATCGCTGTTGCGGTGAGCTTTGGGTTCATGCTGCTCGGTTACTTCGACCACTAGTTCCGCACGAAAAGAAATTCAGCCCGCAGTCAATCGCCGCGCGACGGTCACACTGTAATGAAATCCTGAAAACACAGTAAAGACCGCCACCAGGTCGGCGAGGATGCGGCGCACCAGCGGCACCCACGGCCAAGGTGTGGCAGCCATGGCCAGCACTGCGAAGACGAAGAGAATCTGAAACAAGGTCGTGAGCTTGCCGTATAGACTCGGCGGAAATTTTCGGTAACCTGCGACGAGCAAAATCACGACGGCGGTCGTGAGTAGCAAAACGTCGCGGCTCAGGACCAATATCGTTAACCACCAGCGAATTTTTCCTTTCAGCGCCAACACCACAAACGAGGAAGAGAGCAACAGCTTGTCCGCGATGGGATCGAGATAGGCGCCCAGTGCCGATTTCTGATTAAGCCGCCGCGCGAGCACGCCGTCGAGTCCGTCGGTGAACGCGGCGATCGTCAACAGGACGAGCGCCCACCTGAAGTGGCCGTAGATCACGGTGATCAGAAAAAACGGCAGAAAGCCGAGGCGCAGGAAGGTCAGCTCGTTCGGAACCGTGAAAATGCGCGAAGCCATTTCAGGAAACTCCTGCAGGAATCAAACAAACTGCGAAAGATAATCGCGCAACGATTGCCCCACTTTGCGTTCAAAAACCTCGGCGAGCGAGGGAACGGAACCGCGCGCTTCGTCGAGGGCGATGCGCTCGATGCGCAGCATTGGGAAAAACAGCGTGGGCAAGCCGATGCGTTCCCCTTCGGGATCGAGCACCTGGCGGATGAAATCGTCAAAGGAGTTCAGATCGATGCCGCGGACTGTGATTCCCGCCGGATGCATCTCGACCATCTCGCCCCATAATTTTTCCTTGGGGCTGTGCAAGTTCACGACGACGATGGAATGCGGTTCCATATGCTCAATCTATTTTGCAACCATACTAGCCTAAGACAGCCGCCGGCGTACGGATCGCTGCGCCTGAACGATACGGGCGCGGAGCCACCCTGAAGGGCGGCGCTACACACCGTGCCACAAGGCGCGGACAACGCTACGCGCAGGTCAGACGCGAATCTCCTTCACGTCCGGCGCTACCTGAAGCTGCGGCTCGGTCAGTCGCTGGACTTCGGCGGGCGAAACGCCGGGCGCGACTTCGCGCAGCAATAAACCATCAGCGCCAACTTCGATCACGGCCAGCTCCGTGACAATTAAATTCACCACGGCGACGCCGGTGAGCGGCAGCGCGCACTGCTTCAAGATTTTCGGCTGGCCTTCTTTTGTGGCATGCTCCATGGCGATGATCACGCGGCGCGCGCCGGCGACAAGATCCATTGCGCCGCCCATGCCCTTGAGCATCTTGCCGGGGATCGCCCAGTTGGCGAGATTGCCCCGTTCGTCCACCTGCAGCGCGCCCAGGACGGTGAGGTCCACGTGGCCGCCGCGAACCATGCCGAACGAATCGGCGCTGGAGAAATAACTTGAGCCCGCGACCTCAGTGACGGTCTCTTTGCCGGCATTGATGAGATCAGGGTCCACTTCGTCGTCGAGGGGATACGGGCCAATGCCGAGCATTCCGTTTTCGGATTGCAGAACGACCTCCATCCCCGGCGGAATATAATTCGCGACGAGCGTAGGAGTGCCGATGCCGAGATTCACGTAGTAACCTTCTCGCAATTCCTGCGCGACGCGCCGGGCGATGAATTCGCGCTTTTCGTTATCGCTGAGTGGCATGGCAGCTCGATCGTTCCCCTCAAGGCATCTCACAAATATTGTTTGGAAGCAAGCAGAGGCGAAGGAGGGGGTTGCCTACGATCTGCCTGCTTATCACTCCCCTTTCTGGAGGCTATCATCCGTTTGCGTTAGGGAATTAGGGCGACGACGAAGCACACTCTAAGCAGCACTTGAATCGAAACTATCTGCACTCTGAATTAGGCCTCTTAAAGGTGGTCGAGCATGGCACAACATCACGTGGAAGTATTGGTTTCGCGCGAAAAGTTCTCCAAGAACATTCAATTTCTGCGGCGGCTCATCGCACCCTCGAAACTGTGCGTGGTGATGAAGGGCAATGCCTATGGGCACGGTCTCGAGGCGCTTGCGCCTGTTGCGGTGGAGGCGGGCGCGGACATGATCGGCATCTGCACGAATCCGGAAGCGGAGACGATTCGGCGGCTCGGGCTGAAGGTTTCCTTGCTTCGGTTGAGAATGGCGCTCGAAGCGGAGATGGAGGAGTCAGTTCGAGCGCTCGACGTCGAAGAGCAAGTGGGCAGCACCGAGTCGGCTGCATACTTGTCAGCGGCGGGAGTGGGGCGCGGGCGGCGCGTTGACGTACATCTCGACCTCGACACCGGAATGGGGAGAAGCGGATTTTTTCCAGAGCAAATTGAAACGATACGCGAGGTGATGTGTCTGCCGGGGCTGCGCATCGTGGGCCTGATGACCCATTTTCCGACGGCGGATTCGAGCGACCTCACACAGGCGCGGGGACAGATTGAACGCGTGGAAAGTTTCTGCGCCGAACTCGGCCTGCCTGACGACGTCATCGTGCACACGCACAACAGCGCGGCGACCGTGCGGCTCATCGGGCAGCGCCGAGAGATGGTGCGCGTCGGAGCGGCCTGCTACGGCGTGCGCACCTCGCGCGAGTTTGAGAACCCGACGGAGCTGAAGCCGGTGATGTCATTTCGCACATGGGTTGCGCAGGTGCGCGATGTGCTGAAGGGGCGCACGGTGGGATATGGCGGCCTCTTCACCACCGCGCGCGACAGCAAGATCGCATCCTTGCCCGTCGGCTTCGGAGAAGGTTATCCCCGCGCGCTGTTCAACAAGGGAATCGTCCTGATCCACGGCAAGCGCTGCCCAGTGATTGGACGGGTCTCGCTGAATGTGCTGACGATCGATGTCACCGATCTGGATTCTGAGGTGCGCCTCGGCGACGAAGTCGTGCTAATCGGTTCGCAGGGCGATGAGGAAATTACGTTTGAAGAAATGGCCGACAAATTTTCAAGCGTGCACACGGAGATCAATTTGATGGCCGGCAGTTTGAATACGATTTCTTATACTTGAGGCGGATGCGCGTGCTTGGCGCTCGCCGGCAAGCTTCACACGCGATACCCCGGCAGACAATAAACGTTGCGTCCTTCTCGATCCCACGCAGCCAGGATCACGTGTCCGTGCGGGGAGTAATCCACGATTGCCCAATTCAGAATGCTCAACTCCTTCATGCCGCCACGCCCGTTCATAAGGAACGCGCGATCGGCCAGCCGCAGCATCCCTCCCGCTCCCATCGCCTGTACGCTCACGGGACCTGTCGTTCGGAGGTAGGTCGTGCCGTTGAGATCGCGGCGCACGGGTTTCAGAGTCGTCAGCCAGGAGATCCCGTAAATCAGGACTGCGGTCGCCACTCCAATTCCACCGAAGACCAGCAGAAAAGTGAGGCCTTCCCCAGGGGTGTTGTCCGTCACGTCGATCACAATGCCCAGCCCAACGAAAAGCACCATGAAGCCGCCGACGATGTACAGCAGAATTCGATTCTTGCGCGCACCTTGATCCGCGATCACGGCGGCGACCTCCGGCGTGAGCGGCAACTCGACGGTCGCAAATCCTCCTGCAGGCGCTGCGGGCTGGCCCTGCGCGGGCGCTGCCTGCACACCAGAATGTTGCGCCGTCGCCGCCGGTTTCGCTTGCACGATTCCCTTTCCGGACCTGGCCAGCCCGGCGCCGATCGTCACGAGAATGAAGGAGACATAGAACGGAATGATCCCGAGATGAGCGCCGCCCACTTCTGCAAGGCCGAACAGAAGCGCGAACAGAATGCCGAGCACCAGCACCACATATCCCATGATTCGCATGACGTTTACCTCGAAGCGCAAGCTCCGCTCAATTTCACTCGATCCTGTTTCCGGTGCCGGCGAATGCCGCGAATCGCACATGGTACGCTTCTTGCCGCAGTGAAGACAAAGAATTCGCTTTAATTGCAACTCTTGGCGGGAACAAGCATCCAGGCGGTGCGGCGCGTGCTGTCCGATTGCCTGCGCTGGCGTGCTGGCGTAAAATGCTCGCCCTGTGCCAGATGCCTCTTCTATTCTCGGCAGTACGATCTCCCACTACAGCGTGCTCGAAAAATTGGGCGGCGGCGGAATGGGCGTGGTCTATAAGGCCAAAGACTCGCGCCTGGGCCGGAACGTCGCGCTGAAGTTTTTGCCAGACGACATTTCATCCGACGCGCAGGCCATCGAACGATTCCGGCGTGAGGCGCGCGCGGCGTCTTCGCTGAATCACGCAAATATCTGCACGATCTACGACATCGGGGAATTCGAGGGGCGCCCGTTTATCGCCATGGAACTACTCGAGGGCCAAACGCTCAAGCACCGCATCGGCGGGAAGCCAATCGAGGTGTCCGAGCTTCTCGAGATCGGAATTCAGATCGCAAACGGCCTCGACGCGGCTCACGCGAAAGGAATCGTGCACCGCGACATCAAGCCTGCGAATATTTTTCTCGTTGAACGCGGGCAAGCGAAGATTTTGGATTTCGGTCTGGCGAAATTGGCCACGGCCGCTCCCCATGCCGCCGAGTCTTCCGCCGGCGGATCCATGCGCACGCTGACGCATCTGCCGTATGCGGAGCAATTGACCAGCCCAGGCAGCTCGATGGGCACGGTCGCCTACATGTCGCCGGAGCAAGCGCGGGGCGAAGAGTTGGACGCGCGCTCGGATTTATTTTCGCTGGGAGTGGTGCTGTATGAGATGGCGACTGGTGCGGTTCCGTTCCCGGGCGCGACCTCGGCAGTAATTTTCGACGGCATTTTGCACAACACGCCAACTTCTGCGAAGGAAGCCAACGCCCGGCTGCCGCTGGCGATGGATCAAATTCTCGCCAAGACGCTCGAAAAGGATCCGGATTTGCGGTGCCAGACCGCGGCCGAGCTGCGCGCCGATCTGAAGCGGTTGAGCCGCGACCTTAGCTCGAGCAAGAGGCTCGGCGCCGAGAAAAGCGATTCGGGTTCGGGGCCGCAAGCGGTCTCTTCAAGACAAAAATCGGTGGCGGTGGTTTACTTCGAGAACCAGAGCGGCGCGAAAGAGGACGAATATTTTCGCGACGGGATCACAGAAGACATTGTCACGGAGCTATCGAAGATCGCTCAACTGGAAATTTTCCCACGCTCGGAGATGTTAGCTTTTCGCGACAAGCCGGTGACGGCGCAACAAGTCGGCCAGCAGCTTGGCGCAGCGTACGTCCTCGAAGGTTCGATCCGGCGCGCGGGCAATCGCGTGCGCATCACCGCGCAATTGGTGGAAGCCTCGACGCGGCATTCCGTATGGGCCGAGCGTTACGACCGGCAACTGGAAGACGTGTTCGCAATCCAGGAAGAGATCGCCCGGAGCATCGCGCAGGCGCTGCGCATCACGCTGACTCCGCAGGAAGAAAAAACCATCGCGCGCAAGCCGACGGAGAATCCCCTGGCGTACGATTTTTATTTGCGCGGCAGAAGTTACACGCGGCGCGAGAATATGGAATACGGCCTGCAAATGTTCGAGCAGGCCATTCAGCTCGACCCGAATTTCGCTCTGGCCCACGCGGGAATCGCGCACGTGTGCGGACTGATCTACGAAATTCGCGAACAGAATCCGAAATGGATCGAGCGGGGATTGTCCGCCTGCAACCGGGCCACGGCGCTCGCGCCGGATCTGCCGGAAGTTCTGGTGGCGCATGCGCGGATATCGTACGGGCAGAAAAAATTCGAGGAAACCTCGATGCTGGCGTGGCGCGCGATCGAACGCAAACCCGAGTGCGAAGGAGCGTGGAATATGCTGGGCCGCGCGTATTTCGCCTCCGGGCGTTTCGAGGAAGCCGCGGCGCTGACGGAGCGGGCCCTCGAAGCAAACGGCGACGATTACAACACCTACATTCCCTACGATCAGGCCCTCGAACGGCTGGGACGAAAAAAAGAGGCCGAGTCCGTGCGGGACCGCATGACCAAAGTCCTGCGCCAACAATTGGAGTTAGTGCCGGAAGACGTGCGCGCGCGCATCCTGCTGGCCACGAACCTCGCGTACGTCGGCCAAGACGCTGACGAGAGTATCCGGCACTTGCAAACGGCCGTGGCGCTGCGGCCCGGAGATCCGAACACGCTCTACAATGCGGCGTGCACCTACTGCGTCCTGGGAAGAAAAGCAGAAGCGTTGGAAACGATCAAGAAAGCCTTTGCCGTCGGGTACACCAACCGGGCTTGGGCGTCCAAGGACGCCGATCTTGATCCGTTGCACGATGAGCCTGAATTCCAGAAACTGGTCGGATTGAGAGAGAGCGCCGCTTCCTAGGCAGTTGGCGCCGCCATCCGCGCTGGACCAAACCACAGCGTCACTGAAGCCCCGCGTCCTGCCCCTACGACAGTGATTCGATTCGTCGATCCGGAATAAACCAGACCATGGCGTTCAACACATACAAAGAGAGGGCGACCCACGGACGGTGGTACGCCAGCGGAATCGCCAGCACGTAGAGCGTGAGCGAAACTATGCCTTTCCGATCGCCGCCGACCGCGCGGGCCAGTTTCGAGGAGGGGCCATTGCAGGCGATGATGGCTCGCTCGAGCCAAAGGTAGGCGATTGCCGCCATGACCAGAACGACCCCGTAGGACGCCGTGGGCGTGGCGGCGAAATGAGTTTCGTCCATCCAACGAATTACAAATGGAATTAGGGAAATCCAAAACAGGAGGGCCATGTTCGCCCAGAGCACCATGCCGTTGATTCGCTCGGTGGCGTGGAGCATGTGGTGATGGTTATTCCAGAAGATGCCGACGTTCGTGAAGCTGAGCGCGTAAGTCAGCAGGATCGGAAGGCTCGACTTCAGCGCGGAAAAATTGGAGCCCGAAGGGACGTTAAGCTCCAGCACCATGATGGTAATGATGACAGCGAGCACTCCGTCGGTGAAGGCTTCGAGACGCTGCTTGCCCATCGTTGGCCTCAGGTCCCCAACAAAAACGAGCGGCGCGGCGTCACATCTTGCGTGACGCCGCACTCGATAGCGGAAAGACTAATCGAATGCCGGCTCGGGACCGCGCGTGGTATCAAGGCCATCGATGCGCGGCAACGTAACGCTGCGGCCGGTCGCGGCAGACTCGTAGACGGCTTCAAAAATCTTGTGGTCCGCGAGGCCTTCTTCTCCCGGCGTGCGCGGCTTGATGTCCTTCCGGATGCAGACGGAGAAGTGATCCATTTCGAGCCCGAATTGATCCTGATCTCCGGCCTTCCACTCTGCGGTTGAGAAGGGAGCGCTCGCCTTTCCTTCCACGAAAAGCCGCGCGCCACGAGTGAAAGCGTTATCCATCATTATTCTGCCCAGGTCGCCGCTGACGCTGCAGATTTTTGTGGAGTGCGCGGCATACGATGTGGAAAGAGAGGCGATGATCCCAGAGGGGAAGCGCAGCGTCCAATAAACGGATTCCTCGACTTCCTTGAATCGCGGATCGTCTGGATTCGTTTGGATGCGGGCGTCCACCTCAATGGGTTCTTCGCCAATGATGGCCCGCACGGTATTTTGGCAATAAACGCCGATGTCAAAAAGGGCGCCTCCGCCAGCCAACGCTTTCTTCAAGCGCCACTGAGCCGGATCACCCTGTTCTTGGAAGTTGACTGCGACGAGCGCCTTGATTTTGCCCAATTGCCCGCCCCGCACGAGTCGAAGCACCTCGCGGGTGAAGGGCTCGTACTGCATGCGATAGGCGATCATCAGCTTGCGATTCGCTTTTGCGCAGGCGTCAATCATCTCCTGGGCCTCGCGCGAATTGGACGCCATCGGCTTCTCGCACAAGACATGTTTGCCGGCGGCCGCACAGGCGAGGACGTTGTCACGATGGATGGAGTTCGGCGTAACGACGTACACGGCCTGAATGTCTTTCTCATCGCGAATGCGGTCGAAATCGTTGTAGCCGTATATGCGACTCTCAGGCAGGCCGTATTGCTTCGCGAGCACGCGCGCTTTTTCCGGCGTGCCGGTGATCAGTCCAGCGAGTTTGACGTGCTTCGTTTTGGGGATGGCGGGGATGATGGCTTCGGTGGTGAGGCGGCCGAGGCCCAGCACGGCGAAGCCAACGCGGGCATCCGGCGGATCCGAATCCGGAGGGCCGCCGAATGCGGGCCCGCCTTCGATGCGCGAATTCTCATTCGGAAAAACAATCTTTCCGTCCTGGACGAAGCCGGTGTCAATCGTGGCTTCGGAAGCAGACTGCTGCGGCGGCTTGGCTGCGACCGCGGAATCGATGGCTCCGGAGATTGCAACGATCGCGCCACT
>Ga0181538_10000748_pt1 | contig 38614 bp, 31 predicted proteins | sample PEATcosm2014_Bin_40_FD_119773 | JGI IMG/M metagenome (GOLD analysis project Ga0181538, IMG submission 119773) | Peatland microbial communities from MTU Mesocosm Facility, Houghton, MI, USA - PEATcosm2014_Bin23_30_metaG | ecosystem: Environmental > Terrestrial > Soil > Wetlands > Peat | place... | reverse complement strand
TTGGGCATCGGAATTGGCGTGGCAATTTTTCTGAGCCGCCGCATCTCCGCCACCACCCAATCCATCCTGGGCCAGACGCAGGCCATCGCCAGCGGGGACTTGACTCGCGCGGAACTGAAAATTCAGGGCAACGATGAACTCGGCGATCTGACTCGGGCGATCAACGAAATGCAGTCCAGCCTGTCGAAGGTGATCCAGTCCATACGGGGCACAGCGGAACAGGTGGCAGCGGCGAGCGAGGAACTTTCGAGCACCAGCCAGCAGATCACGGCCAATTCCGAAGAAACGACGGCACAGGCGAAGGTGGTTTCCGAAGCCGGCGGCCAGGTTAACACCAACCTGCAGACGCTGGCCTCGGGCGCCGAGGAAATGACCTCCACCATTGGCGAGATTGCCAAGAACGCGACCGAAGCGGCGCGGGTTGCGGGCGAGGCGGTCGAAGCCGCCGAATCGGCGAATCAGACGGTGTCGAAGCTGGGCGATTCGAGCGTGGAAATCGCCAAGGTGATCGAGGTGATCACGTCGATTGCACAGCAGACGAATCTGCTGGCGCTGAACGCGACCATCGAAGCGGCGCGCGCGGGCGAGGCGGGGAAAGGGTTCGCGGTGGTGGCGAATGAAGTGAAGGAGCTGGCCAAGCAGACGGCGAAAGCGACGGAAGAGATCAAGCAGAAGATCACGGTGATCCGGGAAAACACGGGCGGGGCGGTGGAGGCGATTGGAGGGATCAAGGCAGTGATCGACAAGGTCAGCCACATATCGACGGTGATTGCGACGGCGGTCGAGGAACAGAGTGCGACGACGAGTGAGATGGCGCGGAATGTGACGGAAGCGGCGCAGGGAGCGAGCACGATTTCAAGCAACATCAAGGGAGTTGCGGATGCGGCGCAGAACACCTCAACGAACGTGGGCGAAGCGCAGACGGCAACCGAGCATCTGAGCCGGATGGCGAACCAGCTGCGGGACTTGGTGGGCCGCTTCAAAGTCAACTTGGAAAGCGGGCAGCAAGCGGACGAAGCTCCCTTAATGAAGGCAGCGAGGCACGCTGCCGGTGCGCGCTGACCAGGCCCGGGCCGTGCGTGACGATGTGCCAGGCCGAAGGGACCGCCGGAATTGCCTTTTTCCGGCGCCAACCAAACGCCGGTCGCGACCAACATTCCGATGTGTATCCCCCGATGCACATCTCTTGGGTAAACCGATTCCCCTCAGTCCGACGGCCATCGAGCGGGCCCGCCTTGGCTCGCGGATCGAGCCTTCATTGTTCCTGACGAAAGCGATACGACAGAGGAGGAATGTTCGATGAAACGAATCCTTGCTGGAGCCATTGCACTGGTCATAGGCGCTGCCACTTGGGGAGCGGCCCAGAGCCTGGAAGACCTGAACATCCAGATTCACGGCTACGCCACTCAGGGCCTTCTCTACTCCACACAAAACAACGTGTTCACCGCCGCTACCAGCGACGGCAGCCCGTCGTGGAGCGACGTGGTGGTAAACGTCACCGCCGAACCCCTGCCAAAGCTGCGCGTTGCCTTTCAGGCCCGCTACTTCCTGCTCGGCACTCAGGGCAATGCCCTCACCTTGGACTGGGCATCGGCCGACTATAAGGTCAACGATCGCTTCGGCGTACGTTTTGGCAAAGTCAAGACTCCCAGTACTATGTTCAACGAGATTCAGGACGTCGATCCTGGCTATCTCTGGTCGCTGCTGCCGCAGTCCGTCTACCCCATTCTCAGCCGAAATACCGTGCTTACGAATTATGGCGGCGTGGTTTATGGGACGGTTGCTCCCATCAAAGAGCTGGGAAAGTTCGAGTATCGCGCCTGGGGCGGAGAGAGCATCATTGCTTCCACGGATGGCTTCTTTATTCCGATCATCGACGCGGGCACCGATTACCCTAATGGCCTCTCAGGGCCCACCTACGGTGGCGCTCTCCACTGGCTCACTCCGGTTCATGGGTTGATGTTCGGAGCCTCAATAACTCACGACGATCAGACCGGACCGGTCACCATTCCAGTCCAAGGCTTCAGCGGAAATACTCTACCAAATCCATTCGTAATCCCCGATTTCTACGGCAAATATGAACATAAGCGGTTCATGTTCGCCAGCGAATACGAACGTGTCGTCGTGACTCACGAAGCGGTATTTACCGTCGGCCCTCCCGGCGTGCATTCATCCTATCTCGATCACCGGAATAGCTACGCCATGGCCAGTTATAAAGTGACGGATAAGCTAACGGTCGGAATGTATTACAGCAACTACATAGACCGCAAGGCAGCTATCGGTCCGGGGAATTATCAAAAGGACTGGGTAGTCTCCGGGCGCTACGATTTCAACCAGTATCTCTACGCCAAAGCCGAGCAGCACTTCGTCGACGGCGAAGGGATCGTTTACGACACGCGGGACAATCGCAGCGGCCTCAAGCCCCAGACCCGTCTCACCGCGCTCAAGGTCGGGGTCAGCTTTTAGGCGCGCCCAAGGAGAACATAGTCATGAAAAAGAAACTTTTTGTTTTCCTCGTTGCCTTGGTGGCGTTTGCATCGTTGCTCAGTGCACGTCCTTATGCGCAGGTCGCAGTTATCGCCAACCCCAGCGTCAAGGCAACCGCCATTTCCAAGGGTGAGCTGAGCGATGTGTTTACTGGAGCGTCATCCAGTCTTAGCGACGGCTCGCACGTGGTTCCTGTACTGCTGAAGCAGGGTGCTGCGCATGAAACGTTCTTGAGCGATTTCATTGGCAAGTCGGACGCGGCTTTTCGCACGACGTGGCGCAGCTTGGTTTTTACTGGCGAAGGTTCGATGCCGAAGACCTTTAACTCGGAAGCGGCGATGGTCGACTACGTGGCGGCCACACCGGGAGCGATTGGCTATGTGGGTAAAGGAACAGAACACGATAAGGTCAAAACGCTGGCGGTCAAATAGAGGAGCCCTTGAAGCCAGCAGGACTTTAGGACAGAAGACATGAAGGCGTTCCGCATATTAATCGTGGATGATTCGGCGGTCATTCGAAAGGTGCTCAGCAATCTGCTGGCATCGGACCCGGAGATCGTGGTCGCTGGGACGGCGGGAAATGGCATTCAGGCGCTGGCCCGAATTCCCGAGACCAAGCCGGATCTGATCACGCTCGACATTGAAATGCCGGGAATGGACGGGCTGGAAACCCTGGTCGAGATCCGCAAGCTCTATCCAAAGTTGCCGGTGATTATGTTCAGCACTCTTACCGAGCGGGGTGCGACTGCAACCCTGGATGCGCTGGCGCGGGGCGCCAGCGATTATGTCACCAAACCGTCCCATAGCGGGGGTTCGGATGCCTCGCGCGAGCGGGTGCAGGAAGAGCTGATTCGGAAGATCAAGTCCTTGTGCGCGGTGCGAGTGCCGCAGCCGCGGCCGGGCCCAATGCTCACGCTGGCATCAACCCGGCCGCCGGGGCGAATCGACGTGGTGGCCATCGGCACGTCGACTGGTGGACCGAACGCACTGACTGCGCTGATCCCGGAATTCCCCGCGGATTTTTCGGTGCCCATCGTGATCGTGCAGCACATGCCACCACTGTTTACGCGCCTGCTTGCCGATCGTCTCAATGCCCTCGCTCGCCTCCAGGTACAGGAGGGCAGGGAAGGGCAGAGATTGGAGCGAGGCCAGGTCTGGATTGCGCCCGGCGACCAGCACATGACGGTGGCTCGCAAGGGGTCGGAGTTCGTGCTGGGTCTCAACCATGACCCGCAGGAGAATTCCTGCCGTCCGGCGGTGGATGTGCTGTTCCGCTCGGTGGCGCAAAGCTACGGCGCGAATGTGCTGGCGGTGGTGCTGACCGGCATGGGGGCGGATGGCACTCGCGGGTCGGCGGTCATACGGGAGGCGGGCGGGGAGGTAATTGTCCAGGACGAAGCGTCCTCGGTGGTTTGGGGCATGCCCGGAAATGTTGTGGCCGCCCGCCTGACCGATCGCATATATCCCCTGAACGGCATGGGGCCGGAAATTGTGCGCAGGGTATCGGTGCGGAGGGCCATCGGCAGCTCTGCCTGCCCGTGAGGACTCGAGAAATCTACTAAACCGTCTTACTAAGTTATTCCTGGCTCAGTCATGCCTGGAACTTTAGCTGGCGAAAGATGAAACGATGCCCATAGAAATCGCGAATGCGAAGCCTGCGGTAAGTCTGGAGTCAAACCCGGACGATCCGGCGTACCTGAAAATCCGCGATCTGATTTACGGGATCTCGGGAATCTATCATTCCGCGGAAAAGCTTTATTTGCTGATCTCGCGTTGCGCGCGCCGGATGAGCGTGCTCGGTGCGGCCAGCGCGGCGGAATATTTGGAACACCTTACTACGCGGGGAAACCGCGCAACGGAGTTGCGCCTGCTGCTCAACGAAATCACCATCGGCGAAACCTACATGTTCCGCCACCCCGCCCAGTTGGATGCGATGCGCAATGTGATTCTTCCCCAAATCCTGCAGCTCAAGGATGCCATCGGTCTCAAACGTCTGCGCTTCTGGTGCGCCGGCTGCTCGACCGGAGAGGAGCCGCACACGCTGGCCATGTTTCTACTCGAAGAAAGAGAGAAGCTGCTGGCCGGTTGGACCTGGGACATTCTGGCCAGCGACTTGAACGATAACTCGCTCCAAATCGCACGCGACGGAATATACGGGGAGTATGCCCTGCGCAACACAAGCGCCCCATTGCGCAGGAAATACTTCAAAGATGTTGGGGACAAGAAACTTCAAGCCAACGATCTGCTCAAGGCGCAGATGCGCTTTGATCGCATCAACCTCAGTGACGACAGCAAGATGGTATTTCAGAAAGGTCTCGACGTCATTTTCTGCTGCAATGTGCTCATCTACTTCGACCTGGCCTCGAAGCGCCGTGTCGTGCATCATTTCCATGCCAACCTCTTGCCAGGTGGCTACCTTTTCCTGGGACATGCCGAATCTTTGTTCCAGGTGGATGATTCGTTTCGGCTGATCCATTTCCCGGGGACCACGGCGTACTTGAAACCGACAGCCGCACAAGGTGGAGGCAAGAAATGAACGCCCAACTGCACTCACAGCTGCAAACACAAATCAGGAAGCTGGACTCGATTTCGACCGCTCCCGCAATCCTGAAGCCGCTTCTCGATATGTTGCACTTGCCCTCCGATGACATCAGAGTCGAAAAAGTGGTGGAGCTGGTTTCTTACGATGGGGCGATCGCCGCGCAATGTCTCCGCCTGGCAAATTCTCCTCTCTTCGGAAGGGGCAAGACTGAAACCGTACGCTCCGCGGTCATGGCTCTCGGCTTGGAGAGAGTACGCTCGATGCTGCTCGGGTTGTGCATCAATCGGGTCATCCCGCAGGATAAGTGGGTGATCGAACCGGATGCGTTTTGGCGGCACTCGCTCGGCTGCGCATTGGTTACGCAGAGAATGGCGCAGAAAATCGAGTACCCGGAGCCCGAAACAGCGTACCTGGCTGGACTGCTGCACGACCTTGGATTTCTGGTGAACTCTGTCCTTTATACCCAGGAGTTTCGAGAATGTCTCCGACGCGCCTCTGAGGAGCACGCACCCCTCCATGTCATCGAAGAGCAGGTTCTCGGCTTTAGTCATTGCGAGACCGGGCAAATGCTGTGCGAGCATTGGGGCCTGTCAAAGAGCTTAGCGAACGCTGCCGGCTGTCATCACGATGTAAACCTTCTCCCGACAGCTGGACCGCTGGCCTGCCTGGTCCACCTGAGTGATCTCCTGTGCCGGATGCGCTATCTGGGCTACGGCTATGAAGAGATTATGGGGGTTGATCTCGGTGGAGATGCGGCGTGGCAGGCCCTGATTGGCACCTATCCTGCGCTCGAAAAAATGGACCTCGTCCGCTTCACGCTAGACATCGACGGAGCTATGGACCAGATCGTGGCCACGGTCGATTCGGTTTTTGGCGCCAAAAGGATTGCCGCTCCTGCCACAACCTGACTAGAGAGAGTTCCTTGGTGCGGTGAAGGGTTGAAGTGGCAATAAAAAACGTCCTGAGCGTTGAGCCCAGGACGCTTCGGCAGCCCTCCCCCAGAACTGCCAAACCACGTGCCCATCCTAGGTCTGGTTGGGCCCGCTGTAAATGTCACTTCCGTAATACAAAGCTTGCAAATAAGTACTGCGGGGTAATGGGCGGAGGTAACGTTACTTCGCAAATTTAATAGATGCTATGTCTGCCGCACAGCAGGAGCGCAACCTATGAGATTTCCGTGGGCTTGGCGCTTGGCGGTGATTTAGCGGAGTCTAACTGAGCTGAGCTTTTTCATCACTTTCAGCCGGGCCATGCATCACAGACTTCCAACACGCCCTACGCGACAATGGCTGAACTGATTAGGGCAGTGAGCAGCGTTCTTTGACAACTGTAGGTCCTTACTTCGAAATACTTTCCGTATAGGTCCTTCCGGCTCAAATTGTGGAGTGTCTTAACCGCAAAACTCCACGATTCCAAACAACCGGGGTGGTACCCCGTACTAACTTGGTTAACACGCTCCGAATGACGGGCAAGAACAGAGCACTGCTTGCGAAATTCGCTGAGTTCACTTTCGAAGAACTCTCCGACCAACTTCTACAATACCGTCCGACCAGCCTTCCTGCTCCACGTATTTGAAGCTACACAAAGGTTCAACGAGCAGCTGATACCTTTGTTTGACCGAGCAAAGCCATACATGCACAGGAGTAACTAACCGTTTTACCTAAGGTCATGCTGCAATCAACCATGTGGAGAACAATTCGTTCTCCCAGATTTCAGGCCAGATTTACTTAACATAGGCGGCCGTTAAAACGACATGTAATGGCAGTCTGATGGGAAGTAGTCTGGCAGAGAATCCCCCACTCTTGAGTGGATCAAATGGAACAAGGAGAAAACTCGATGAAATTACTTCTACTCGCAATTTCGGTTTTTCTGTTGCTCGGAGCCGCTTGGGGCCAGACGCTAAGCGAGGGCAGTGTGGTCGCGCTGCAGGTAGAACCGAACCCGCTGAACGGTACGTTTGTTTATGATTTTGAGATTTGTTGTGGAATTCCGCAGGGTCAGGGCGGGTTTCTCGGGAACGGTTATTCCTATGTCGAGAATACCTTCTCCCTTTTCTACAAGTATCCGGGACAGGTCAACGGCTTTTCGTTGTCTGCCAACATCGACACATGGGACACTCCTCAGGTAGTCAGCAAAAACTGCAACGTGCAGAGCGGCACTTTGAATAACGCAACGATCACGCAGGGTACGAAAGTGATAGGCACCGGAATGGTGGCAGAGTATTCCCAATTATTCTGCCAGCGGGACGGAGTTTACTGGGTGGGGCCGGGCGGTTTGAGCGTCCACGCACAATAACAAACGAGTAGAACGGGAATCTAGTCTGAATCAGGGAAAGCCGGGTCTGGCCGCCCGGTAACCCTTTTCCATGAGGGCTCGCGGCTCATGGTAGCGTGCCCAGACCGCGTGGCACTGTCTTTACTCTGGTCTTTAGTCTTGAGTCTATTCTTTACCTTTATTCTTTACCTTCAGTCTTCACCTGCATGGCTCTGGGTTACTTCTTCTCCCAGGTTTGTCCGCCGTCCGCGCTGCTCCAGGTTTCGTTGTTATTGGTGAAAACTACGATCTCCGCCGGCCCGCGCACGTTGTCGCGAATATCGATACGAGTTACGTCAGAGCTAAGTGCCAGGGTTGTGACGGAAGGTTGCACATGCACCCAAGTTAGGCCGTTGTCGCTAGAGTGGAAGAGCGCGCCCGCCTGCCCGCCGGTCCATATATCGGCGTCGTGACTTGCGTAGCACAGCAACGGACGATCGGCGCGCAAGGCATTTTGCCAGCTTTGGCCACTGTCCAGCGACCGCTGCAGGATACCCGCCGTGATCGCCCACGTGACATTGTGAGCCAAAGTCTGGTTCGAGGAGGGTGCCAGTTTCATGGAGGACATCACATTCCTGCCCTGCACCCTGGTTGCGGCGGCAACAGGTGCCTCGGTTTTCTGCGGCCCAACTACTTCCGCTTGCAACGCCGGCTTTGCCTTTTCAATCGCTGGCGCGTCGCTCCGCGGCATCGGGCTGCTTAAGCTGGAGGATTCGGTTTCTATTGCGACGGAAGCTCCAGAAGCCTCTACGGTTTCACTCACGCCTCGACTGATTGACGCATTGCTATCGAACGCTCGCGCGCTCGCTGATGGAGTTGCCGGCAGCATGTCTGCCTGGGCTGAACCGTTCTTGTTTTCGGCAAGGAGCATTCCGGACTGCCCTTGAAGCGGCGGCGCAGAGTGTCCAGTCCTGAGTTTCTTGGACATCGGCAATCCCGGCTTCAGTCGTGCTTCGTCAGTCTTAGCGGTCTTAGCCAAGACTGTTGGTTGTTCCATCGGCGACGGTGCGATTGGCGACGATGCGTTCTGTGGGCCGGCAGCCAGCTGCGCAGCAGGCGCGACCTGCCGGTTTGGGGAAGGCAACATCGACTGATTCAGCTTTCCTGGATGCAACAGAAGTACCGAGGCAGCCACCGCAATTCCCGCTGCCAGCGCGGCCCAGCGCAAACTTGGCCAGGCGAATTTGGGGGAGCTCAGCCAGCTCCACTGAGACTTCACCAGAATCGCGGTCGCTCGAACCGTTTCAGTGCCGGCCGCCGTGGGAACGGCCACCACACCCGCGTCGGGAAGCGCCAGGGCGACCATCTCGCGACAGTCTCCGCAGAGCGCCAAGTGCTGGAGCAGGTTGTCGCGCTCGGTTGCCGAAAGCGCCTGCTCGGCAAAGGCCGCGAGCAGATCCGCATCCGGATGCGCTGGCTCGGACTGGGTTCGGCCCGGCAGAGCTTGCTCCGGTCGAGCAGCCCGCAGGCGGTCATACACGATTTTGGGTACTTCAGTCATCACTAGTTTCCGCAGGTCATGCTTCCGTCAGTCTGGCTCAGTCAATCTGGCTCCGTCAATCTGGCTCCGTCAATCAGTGTTTCCGTCTCCAGCGTCTTGTGCCGGGACCTTTCTACTATCAGGGAACGTATTCGCCCCGGAATCTTGCATCAGACGCGAGCGCAAGTTCAACCGAATGTCACGCACGTCGGTTTCCAGCGCTTCGGCGGCCTGGGCGTGGCTCATGCCCTGCATTCGCAACCCCGCCAGAATACGCTTCCGGAGCCCCGCTGAGAGGCGATCAAGGCGCCGGCTGACGCTCGATTCGTGCAGTCCCAGCGTGCGGGCAATGTCGGCCAGCGTCCGCCCATCAAGATAATAGGACGCCAGCGTGAACCGGTCCTCCGACGAAAGTTCCGCCAGGGCCTCATCGGTTACCGCTTCCAGCCGCTGGTCTGAGGCGCACGCCGGTTCCGGAACCGCCGCCGCAAACTGTACACCTTCTTCTGTCTGCTCTTCCAGACTGACCGTGCGTTTCTGCTTGCGATAGCGGTTAATGAACTCCTGCGCCATGACCGTGCGCAACCAGCCTTCGAGCGAACCGCGGCCGGTGTAGGACACGAGCTTCGAACTGCGTATTCCGTTGCGTGCGTTCATACCATACAAATCCGCGAATAGTGAATCGGCCAACTCCGCGGCGTGTGCGGCGTCGCGCGTAATGTGCAGCGCCATGCTGTGCAGCTTGTGCCGGTAGCGGTCGATAAAGTCCTGCCACGCGCGATCGTTTCCCGCAGCACATGCACGCGCAAGCGCCAGTTCTTCCAGGCGCAGCCCAGCGCAGAAGTCGGTTTTCTTCTCTGCCGAAGTGACAGGCGAAGCGTGGGCCGAATTGTCGGGAAGATATTTGCGGAGAATTTCATCGAGGATGGCCGCGAACTGCTCCGCGCTCATTCCATAGGCCGCAGCCCCGCTGCGCACGTAAAGAGCCGCCGCAACGTCTGCTCCCCCGCCGGATTGGACGGACTTTGGCATGTCTTACTTGGAAGTGTCCCAGATGATGCTAGCAATTTTTTAGACGCAAGGCGGAAGAAATCGTACGTTCTTCGATCAGCGAGCAGAAAAGACACTCCTTGGAAGACTCGCGAATTGAGTTCCCCGGCACGCTCTACCTTCGGTGTGCCGGGGCGTGCCGGGGTGGCGGCGCACGCAGAGGATCTCGCGCGCGGGTGGATTAGTGTCTTCACTGCGAGGAGGCCAATTATGCGGCTGGTCATCGTGGTTACCGGGATCGTTTTGTTAGTTGTGGCGGCGGTTGGGGTTCCATGCCTGCTGCAGGCTGGCGAAACGGCGCCGACGCCTGGTTACTCTCTCCTTAGCCCGATTCGCAGCGGGAACCTCACGGTTTATCCCGTTGTCGCCAGTAAGTCGTATGACACGGTGGAGTTTCTCACCCTCGATGAAGGCCTGCGCAGCGGCGACGTGGTTGTGACGGAAGCTGGCCAGGCGCGTGGCCTCATCCGTCATCGCCCCGGCGAGCCGTCAGTCATTCATCCCATGCGCGACGCGGAGGTTAACCGGCTAGTCCTGGTCAATAACTCAAAACGACCCTTGTTACTCCTCGCCGGGGAGATAGTCACTGGCGGCAAGCAGGACCGTGTCATCGGAAAAGACCGGATCGTGCCCGCTGAGAGCGATCCGGTCGACCTGAGTGTATTCTGCGTCGAGCCTGGACGATGGGTGGCTGCGAACGGCAAGCCCGATTTCAGCAGCGGGCGGAACAGTCTCAATACTCTCGCCTCTCTCGGCGTGCGCGGAAGTGCGATGGCTGCCAAGAATCAGCAGCAGGTCTGGGACAACGTACACAAATCCAAGCAAGCGATGGAGGCGGTTGTTGCCGCACCGGCTGCTGCGGAGGTGGATTCGACCACCTCTTATGCTCGAGTGATGGATAACAAAGAAGTGCAGCAGAAGGTCGATGCCGTAGCCGAGCCCGTGCAACGCAACTACGAGAGCGTCATTCGCCAACTGCGCGACAAGAACGCGGTGGGCGTCGTTGTCGCCGTGAACGGAGAGATTGTTTGGGCCGATATTTTTGCGAGCACTCAGTTGCTGCAAAAGTACTGGCCGAAACTTGTGCGCTCCTATGCTACCGAGGCGGTGGTGACGCGCGCCAAGGGTGGCGAAGCGAACATTAAAGACGCGGAGAAATTTCTTGACGATTTGCAGGGCCGCCACGAAACGGCCGAGACCGAGCCCGGCATCTATCGTCAGACCGAAATCACGGGTGATGGCTTTAAGGTGTTCGAGTTAAGGTCGCTGCTGCCGAAGACGGGTTTCGCAGTGCATGTGGCCAAGATGGCCGACTGAACGCGCCTCGGCTGATGGCAGCCTTAAAGATGGAAAACGAGGAAAGGCCGGGTGTTCCATCAAAGCTGCGCTGCGTACGCGCAAGAGGCCTTCAATGGACATTCGTTGCACAGCGGCCGAGAACGTTTGCAGAGCTCCTGGCCGTGTTTGCGCAGCAACTGGTGGGCAGCGACGAGCGACTTGCAGTCCTGAGAAAGTTGACCGGATATTGCATTCTTGACTCCACGGTAACTGGCTGAGTAACTCTTCTGTTCTTCTGCGAAGCCCAGCCGCAACAGAACCCGCAGTCCATTCGACTCCAGCCCGAGTACCGGATACTTTCCTGCGAACATTAGAATCTTTTCCGCCCCCGGCTCCCCGATCGTGGGAAATCGTTGCAGCGTTTTCTTCGCCTTCGGCAGCGAATCATCAAGCACGTCCAGCTTGCCTTTCAGCAGGATCTGTACAATTTCGGCACTCTGTCGCAGCCTTTGTGCGCGCAGCTCAGGGGCCATCCCGCCCATCCGTGTGACGGCCAGCAATTTCTCGGGTTTCGCCTTGAGGATATCTTCGGGTCTAAGGCCTACCATTTTGCGGAGTGCCGAAAATGCCGCCGCCCGCTTCTCGTCATCCGCAAGATAGGCGACATTCTCCCAGAGTACTTGTTCAAAAGGATCCGTAACTGGCGGCGGCGCTGGGGCACCATAGAATTTGCTCAGCCGACCAACGACTTGAGTCAGTGTAAGTGCCGCCATGATTCCTCGCGTCAATCCGCCGAGTTCGAATGCGCCAAGCCCTTGAGCGCGACGTCGTTTGCATCGTGTGCCAGGTTGAGCGCGGGCAATTCGTCACGCGTGAACCAGCGAACATCCGCGGCATCGCTTCCCGCTTTGAGATCGCCGCCAACCGGATGACACAGGAAATCAATGAGCACATAGTGATAACGTACTCGTCCCTCATCATCTCGGATCACACGTTCATACACGCCCAGCATCTCACCCGCCTCGATCGCCAATCCTGTTTCTTCGCGAGCTTCGCGCGCCACCGCTTCGCGCAGACATTCACCGCATTCGAGGACGCCGCCGGGCAACGACCACTCGCCCAGGAGCGGCGGTGTTCCACGGCGAATCAGCAGGACGCGTTTTTCCCGGATGATCACCGCGCCTACGCCCACCAGCGGGGATTCTGGGTATTCACGTTTCATGCGACGATTTTCATAGGACAGAAACCGGAACAGTATACGGCCTTGCGCCAACGTTCTGTCGAGTAGGCACACGAAGAACGCCAACTTAGGTGCCGCGAATTGTCAGCCGGAATTACAATAACCACCATGTCGCTCGACGAATACAAACGGAAGCGGCGCTTTGAGGAAACGCCCGAGCCTCCGCCCAAACTCGAAAAACAATCGCGGCATCGATTTGTCATCCAGCGCCACGCCGCGACGCGGCTGCATTACGATTTCCGGCTGGAGATGGAAGGTGTGCTCAAGTCGTGGGCCGTCCCTAAAGGCCCGTCGCTGGACCCCGCCGATAAGCGTCTGGCGATGCAGGTTGAGGATCATCCTGTGTCGTATTTCGATTTTGAGGGCACTATCCCAAAAGGCAACTACGGTGGCGGTACGGTGATGGTTTGGGACGAAGGCACATGGGAGCCGTTGTCGCCGATGCCGGTGAACGGTCAGTACATGCCGGGGACCGAAAAGGAAGCCGCGGCCATGCTGGCGAAAGGCGACCTGAAGTTTCGTCTACAAGGGAAGCGGCTCAAGGGCGATTTCGCGCTGGTGCACATCAAGGGCCGCAGCGGGAGCAAGGGAAACGAGTGGCTCCTGATTAAGAAGAAAGACGATCACGTGGTTGCGGGATTCGACATCGATAAAGATGCGTACGACACCTCGGTCCTCACTGGTCGCACCATGGCGCAGATCGCGGGTGATGAGGGCTCCGCGGAATGGAAAAGTAGTCGTCCGGCATCACGCGGGAAAGTGAAGGCCGCGTGGCTGGCGGATGCCATTGCCCGTGCCGATTCTAAGCGAAAAGCTTTAACCGTAGAGGACGCTGAGGGCGCGGAGAAAAAAAAAAGTAAAAGCCCAAGACAGGCTGCGCCAAATTTAGCTCACCCGAAGGCCTTGTCCAGCGACATCGCGGTCAGCGATGCTGCGCCCAAATCTAAAGGCAAAAAGCGCTCTGGGAACTCTGCGTCCTCTGCGGTTAAAGCTCTCCCCGGCGCGGAGCAGAGGCCCATGCCAACGGTCATCCATCCGATGCTGGCCACGATTACCGCCAAGGCTTTCGATAATCCTGACTGGCTGTTTGAAATTAAATGGGACGGTTACCGCGCCGTAGCTTTCATCGAAGACGGGCGCGTGCGTCTTGCGTCGCGCAGCCAGAATGACCTTACCGCACAGTTTCCCGAACTTGGCAGCCTGCCACAATTCGTAAAAGCTGAGCGCGCCATTCTTGACGGGGAGATCGTCGCGCTTGATGACGAGGGCCGGCCTTCGTTCAGCCTGATGCAGCAGCGCACTGGGTTCCAGCCGGGAAAGCGGCGTCTGGCGCGGCGCGAAGGTGTGCCTGTCATCTACTATGCGTTTGATCTTCTCTACCTCGATGGCTTCGATTTGCGGCGGGTTGCGCTGGAGCAGCGCAAGCAGTTACTGCAAGAGCGGATTGTTGCTGGTGCGGCTGGCGAGAGGGGTGTGATTCATTTTTCCGATCACTATTTCGAAAAGGGTCTCGATCTTTTTGCGGCGGCCAAGCAGCGCGGACTGGAAGGGATCGTCGCCAAGAAGCGTGGCAGCGCTTACCAGGAAAAACGGTCTTCCGATTGGCTCAAGATTAAGATTACGCAGCGCCAGGAGTGCGTGGTTGGAGGTTACACCGATCCGGAGGGCAGCCGCGAATATTTTGGAGCGCTGGTGCTCGGCTTGTATGACGAGCGGGCGCGGCTGATTCACGTCGGGCAGGTGGGCACTGGGTTCGATCAGAAGACGCTGGCGGAAATGTTTGCGCGGTTGCAGCCGCTGAAGATTAAGCAGAATCCGTTTTATGGGGAGATTGGCGGATTGCGGAAGGTGCAGTTCGTGCGTCCGCAACTGGTTGCGGAGATCAAGTTTGCCGAGTGGACTCACGAGACGGAGGAGGGCGGCATGAAGCTGCGGGCGCCTGTGTTCATGGGGCTGCGGGCGGATAAGGTGGCGGAGGAGTGCCGGCTGGAAGAAGCGGTTGCTAGCTAGCTGGGGATTCATTGAACTCAACTTTATGCTCTAACCTTTATGCCCGGGTCGATGAGCGTAATGGGGATGTTACGCCAACCGGGTGTACTACTTTCGCACCGAAGGACCGGCGGAAAAATTGGCGTTAGCCGCCACCGTCAATAACGCAGACTGTAATTTACTTGGATCACGCTTTCAACTTCGACCGGAGTATCTTGGCACTTATAGGGTTCGTAGCGCCACTGCTCTACCGCATCCAAGCTCGCCTTATTTAACCCCGGCGACACCCCCGAAACAATCCGCAGATCGTGCAGGCTCCCATCTATACCAATCACTGCGTAGATCGCGACCGTCCCTTGCACGCGGCCACGCTTCTCCGATTCAGGATATGACGGGTTAACTTTCTTGATCAAGAGACCCACTGTCGGATTCAGGCAGTTGGGTTTGGACACTGCTCCGGCGGGCACCTCAAACAAGGAAGATGGCAACCGTTCGGTCGTCTTGAGTTCAGTGACTTCCGCCTGCGCCACAGTTTTTCCTTCCTCTAGGTAGCTCAAAATATGAGGGAAGATTTTTGCGCCGATGGGAGCGAATTCCTTGTCAATGAACGGATGGTCCCGAACGACTACACCAGTTGAAGCGTCGACGCAAATCTCTCTTCCATTTACCTTGCCCGTGATCTCTGCGCACCTAGCCTCAATGCCGCTCACTTTTCGAGTTCGGACTTGCTTGATTCCCTCGTCAGATCGTAGTGTCAGACCTTCTCTACCATAGCCAAGAGCCAGCTCTAGCTGGTGGACGCGCAGAGGAACGAAATCAAGGTTACGCTTGAGGGCTACCGTGCCCGAGCCTCCGATCCGAATCTGGTCGAATCCCGGAAAAGAAATCTCCTCCCGCCATTGATCAGGTCCGTTCCAAAGAAGCGCGTACTCTCCCTCAAGAAGCTTGTCCTGATTCTCGATCTTTACCGTGGCCCTCATCGTGAAAGAGGGGAGTTCGCGTATGTCCGATTTCGATCGTGCCTGTTCGAGTATTTCCTGTCCCTCGTGGGTCTTATCTGATGCGGAAAGCAGAGATGTTAGCAGCAAGGTGGCTAGTAGAGTGCGGCGCATAGCGGACAATCTTACTCGATTGCGTTCGTCAGTGCCGCCCTCGCCTCATTTTACGAGTCGTGGACGCAATAAGCTCGATTGATGTAATCAGGCGTTAGCGCTCATGATCGGAACTGCCGCTGCGAATGAGGCGTTACGCGGACGGATCCGGTGTGCGCAACCTAAAACGCGCCGCCGCCACCGCCGCCGAATCCGCCTCCGGAAAAGCCTCCGCCGGAGAAGCCGCCTCCGCTGCTGAAGCCGGAGCCGGTGGAACTGGCTCTGGGCGCGGAGGTGAAGACCTGGAAGATGTCGGTTGCCATGCTGTTCATGGAACTGGAAAAGAAGAGCGGGCTGAAACCTACGTAGCCGCTTTGCGAACCGTACCAGTTGGGCGGGTCTTTTACTATTCCGTCGAACGCTTGCGCCCAGTGGTGCTCTACGCCTAAGGCCATGGCGTAGGGGAGAAATTTTTCGAAGGTGTCGGGCGTCATTTGCTTGATGCGGTCGGCATCGACTCGGTTCAGGAACTCCTGGAAGCCGAGGACGGCGATTCTGGCGCGTGCTCCGGCCACGGTCTTCGCCGTCATCTGACGCGCGAAGAGCCACCAGATCACGGCGGAAACTAGAACGCTCCCGATCACGAGTGGAATGGAATAGAACAGGTTCATCCAACCCATGACTTGCACGGCTACGGCCAGGATCGCGATCACTACGGCGGCTACGATGCTGTAGGCATTGGCTGACTCGGGGTCGAGGGTGTAGATGCCTTTGCTTTTCAGGGAAGACATGATCTCCTCACGCACGAGGGGAATGGCGGTGTAGAAGCGATTCTTCAGATCGGAGAGATGAGTTCCGGTTCCGGTCACAAAAATGTTGTTGAGCATCAGGCGTTCGTGCGGCGTGAGGTCGGTCCACTGCTCGCGCGGTTTCAACAATGTAAACAGATAATCTTTGTGGTGAAAGAGCAAGAACGTGTCGACTTTTTCTTCGATCTTGATGTAGCCGCGCACGGCGAGATCGACGATGGTGCAGGTGATGTCGCGGGGGTGAATGGTGTCGTCGAGCAAGGTTCCGGCTTCGGCGGGACAAAAGCCTTTGGGCGGCTCGTACTGCGGAGCCACGGAAACGCCGGGATCGGGATCGCGTCCCACGGAATACCAGAGGGCAAACATCACGGCGAGAGTCAGCAGCGGGAGGAACAGGATGGGATTGCTGCTCAAGAACCAGCCGAACTTGGTGAGCGCGGACGGAGGTTGGATCACTCCCTGCGGGATATAGATGTCGATGGTGACGCCGCCGCGCATGGGGAGCGGGTGAGTGGTTTCGAAAAGAACGTCGGCGCCTTTGACTTCGGCGGCCGCTTCGCTTTGCCTGGAACCGTAGGCGCCGGTGAAGGCTTGGGCGCGCAGACCTCCGGCGGCATTTTCGGGCAGGGTCACGAAGGCCGAGGCATGGTCGATGGGGACGGGCCAATCGTTGCCGGTCACGTTCCAGTAGAACTCGGCGTAGCCTTCTCCGGAACTATCGTTATTGCTGTCGAAAAAGCGGACGCCGTTGCGAACGGAGTAGTCGATGTTTACGACGCGGGTTGTGTCGACTGCGTCGGGAATGTAGATTTTGAGATCGCGATAGGCCCCGGATTTGCTCGAATCGTACTTCAACTTGTTTCCGTTTTCGTCGGTGACGTTCAGGACATCGAGAAAGAGCGTGTAGTTGGTGCCCTGGGGTCCGGGATACTCGACTGGGATGGTGCGGTGAATGCCATGCCACTGGCCGACGAAAGCCAGGGTGATTTTTTCGCTGACTAACGCCTTGCCGTCGCCGGCGATGGAGATGGTGTCCTTGAAGTCGGCTACGCGCCAGTTATGGGCCTGGGCAGTGGCGGAACCTGAAATCAGTGGTAGCCCCAGGAGCAAAAGCAAAAGCTTTACCACGGGGGGCACAGGGGAACACGGGGGAAAACCGGGAGCGGGCTTGCACGACGGTTGTTGGCGTAATCGCTGATGCAACATGCCTAGAATTTCACCGCCACTGGCTCGCGATCGGCAGCGGCGGCTTCGAAGAACTGCTTCTGCTGGAAGCCGTACATTCCGGCCAGAATGTTGGTCGGGAAAGATTGAATCTTGGTGTTGAGGTCGCGCACGACGGCGTTGTAGTAGCGGCGGGCGTTTTGGATTGCGTCCTCGATTTCGCTTAGGGAATTCTGTAACTGTGTAAATTCCTGCGAGGCCTGAAGCTGAGGATAATTTTCAGCCACTGCAAACAGGCTTTTGAGCGCGCCGGTCAGCTGATTCTCGGCGGCAGCCTTGTCCACCGGGCCGGTGGCCTGCATGGCCATGGAGCGGAATTTCGCGATGTCCTCGAACGTACTTTTTTCGTGGGTGGCATAGCCCTTTACGGTTTCGACCAGATTTGGGATCAGGTCGTGGCGGCGTTTGAGCTGAACATCAATGTCGGACCAAGCCGATTCGGAGCGCACGCGCAACTGCACCAGGCTGTTGTACATCGCGACCAGGAAGATGCCCAACAGAACTACAACTGCAAGGACGGCAAGAACCATGTGGACCCTCCTGGATGCGGATTCAAAGGGACGTTAGCACAGCGGGACGTGGTGAGCAATGCAGGGTTTGATTCGTTGTGCGGGAAACCTCGATCGGGCTCACTGCCTGGGAGCGTAGTATCCGCGGCGGGCGCGGACTTGCAGATCTTTTTTCAGGGCGGTGATTTCGATGGAGCGGTAACGCCCGTCGGCGTCGAAGTCGGAGGGCTTGTAGGAGACAGCGTACTGGCTGCGCAGTTCGTCTTCAATGGCGGCGAACGAGCGGGTGATGTCTTTCATCTTGTAGGGAAAGAAGGCGCGGCCACCGGTGGCGGAAGCGAGGTCATCGAGAACTTTGTCGCCGCGCAGAATCAGGCCACTGTCGTCGGTGGAGATGGCGTAGATGAGAACTTCGGCACGCTGCGCCATTTCAATGGCCTGGGCGCGGGTGTATTCGCTCTGATTGTCTTCGCCGTCGCTGAGGATGACGATGGCTTTGCGAATGGGATGGTCGGGATTTTCGCGCAGCAGCTTTTCCTTGCACGCCTTGTAGATCGCGTCATAGAGCGCGGTGCCGCCGCCATTGTTCAGGCGCTGCACTCCGGCAGCGAGTGACGGCACCTGGTCGGTGAAGTCCTGGGTGAGGCGGCTCTCTTTATTAAATCCGACGACGAAGGCGCGGTCATAGCCGGGACGAATGATGTGCTGCAGAAATCCGGTGGCCGCTTCTTTTTCAAATCCAAAGCGGCCCTGCACCGAGCCGCTGACGTCCATGAGCAAACCCAACTCGATGGGCAAGTCGGTTTCGCGGCGGAAGTTGAGGATGGACAGTACCGGCTTGTGGTCGTCGAAAATGGAGAAATCTTTCTGGGTCAAATTGCGGACGAACTTGCCGTGGCGATCGGTCGCGATGAAGAGTACATTGACTTCATCGACGCGCTTTTTGATAGTGAGGATGGGCTCGCTCGTATCGGTGGTGGCGGCGGAAAGGGCAGCGATGGCAAAGGAATTGTTTTGGGCGCATGCGGAGACGCATAGACCAAAAGCCGCGGCGATCGCGAATATGAGGAGTGCGATACCCGGTGCCAACCTGAATTTGCTGTGCTTCGCCATTAATATTGCTTCGTTATTCTTTCGCCTGGCTCGCAAATTTTGTTCCGATGGCCCGTGAGCTCCGGAACCTTCAAATACTTCGATGCACGCCGGGGGCCGAAGACCGACAAAAGCCCGGTGCACTCGACTGTAGGGGTTAATGGCTGCAAGTCCAAGTTACAAAAGGAGTACGCATACGGTGCGTCGTTTAACCGTAAGCCAGTCAACAGCTTGGGAATCTTGGCGGGGAAGCACCGAGGGCTGGGGTCCATCGAGATAGGCCGTCCAGAACAAGCGGAGTCTTGCGGAACTTTCGGCGAGAGAATTCTCCGGATGTTTTTTTACACGATTGAGTGCGCTCAGTGCAATAACTTCTGAATGCCACGCTTAAGGCGGGACCTGTACTTTTGAATGGAGCAGCGGTATCGGTTGCGGGCGCGGAGCAGTGGTAAGCTGACAATCGATATTCTCAAGATCGCCGGGGGCTGAATCCGGTCTGGGGTTGCGATATGAATTTTGAACAGTTTTATCTAACCTGCCTGGCCCATGCTTCGTACATGATTGGATCGGAGGGGGAGGCGGCGGTGGTCGATCCGCAACGCGATGTGGACATCTATCTGAAGGCGGCCGATGAGCAGAATCTTAAAATCCGTCACATATTCGAAACTCATCTGCATGCCGACTTTGTCTCGGGACACAAGGAGCTGGCAGCGCGCACGGGGGCGAAGATCTACATTGGAGCGCAGGCCAACGCCGGATTTCCGCATGTGCCACTGACCGACGGCTTTGAAGTGAAGATGGGAGCGGTTCGGATTCGCGCGCTGGAGACTCCGGGGCACACGCCGGAGAGCGTCTGCCTGGTGGTTACGGATGAAACGAAGTCAGCGCAGCCCTGCGCGGTTCTCACGGGCGATACATTGTTCATCGGCGATGTTGGCCGCCCCGATCTTTCGCGCACGTACACACCGCGGCAACTCGCGGGATTGCTGTACGACAGTTTGCACCAGAAGTTGCTGACACTGCCGGATGCGGTGAAGGTGTATCCCGCGCACGGGGCGGGATCGCTGTGCGGGCGGGCCATGCGGGCGGAGCGCTCGTCCACGATTGGGACGGAGCGGCTTACGAACTATGCGCTGCAGATCGCGAGCCGGGAAGAGTTCATCGCGCAGTTGACCACCAACCTTCCGGCTCGTCCCGAATATTTTCTTGAGGATGCCGAAATCAATCGTTCGGGTGCGGCAACGTTGACGGAACTGCCACCGTTGCCGGGACTTTCTCCGGCCGAAGTGCAGACGTTGTTGCAGCGGAATGTCAATGTCAATGTCAATGTCAGTGTGCTTGATGTTCGTCCGGGCGATGAGTTCGCCGCCGGACACGTGCCGGGGTCGATCAACATTGCGCTCTCGGGACAATTCGCGTCGTGGGCGGGAGGGATGTTGGGGATCCACTCCAGGCCGATTCTGGCCGGCGATAGCGATGCGCAGATTGAGGAAGCCCGGCTGCGGTTGGCTCGTGTGGGCATCGAAGACTTGCGTGGTTATCTGGCGGGCGGCGTGGCAGCGTGGCGGCAGGCCGGGCTCCCATTGCTGAAGACGGCGCAGATTTCCCCAGAGGAATTGAACCAGAACCTGCGGGACGGAAGCATTTGTGCGCTCGACATTCTCGACGTGCGTCGCGAAGGGGAATGGCAGGCTGGCCACATCGGGCAGGTACAATGCCGAGCGCTCGATACGTTTGCGCAGGCAGTGCCGGCTATCGATGGGAGCCGCCCGGTTGCCGTCCACTGCAAGAGCGGATATCGCAGCATGATTGCCTGTAGCTTGCTCGAGCGCGCCGGCCATCGCAATGTGATCAACGTGGTGGGCGGGTTTGACGCGTGGCATGCGGCGGGACTTCCGGAAGTTTCCGAGCAACTTGCCAAGGTGTAGCGAGTTCTCAGTTCACGGTTCTCAGTAACCCCAATCGCTTAGAGGTTCGTGAGACGTTCGTGGTTCGTCATTTTGCAGTTCTTAGTCCAAGGTAGCAGCGTGCGCTCTCGCTAGAAGTACTTCGCGTCGGACGGGAACTTGTGGCAGTGCCGAGATCAGGCGGCGAGTGTAGGCGTGAACGGGCGCGGTGAAAATCTGTTCCGTCGGTCCGCACTCGACAATCTGGCCTTCGTGCAGGATGGCGATGCGCTGGCAGATTCCGGCGACTGATGGCAGGTCGTGCGAGATGTAGAGGATTGACATGCCGGTTTCGCGGTTCAGACGCCCGAACAGTTCCAGGATTTCAGACTGCGTGATTACGTCGAGCGCGCTGGTCGCTTCATCGGCGATTAAGAGCGCGGGACGGTGCATGATGGCCATGGCGATGAGGACGCGCTGCGCCTGGCCGACGCTGAGTTGGCAGGCGCGTTTGCGCAGGAAATCCTCGCGATTGTCATCGTCGCCACTTGGCAGGCTGACACTTTTTAGGGCTGAGTGGATGGCATGGTCGCAGCCTTCATTTCTGGCATTGCTGCCGGCCGCGTTGCTGTCGCTGTGCGCGCGCCAGGCTTCCCTGAGTTGCGTGCGAATCTGGAGGGCGGGATTGAGCGAGGCTAGCGGACTCTGAAGCACGAGGCTCAGGCAACGTCCGCGGAGGCTGCGCAATTCGCGTTCGTGCATGGCGAGCAGATCGGCGCCCTGAAAAATGATGTTGCCTTCTACCAGGGCGCGCTGGCGGCCGAGTGGTCCTCCAAGTAAGCCCAGGATGGCGAGCGCCAGCGTGCTCTTGCCCGAACCACTTTGCCCTACCAGGCCGACGACTTCGCCGGGCGCGACTTCGAGTGAGACTCCGCGGAGCACGGGAGCTTTGCCGGGATAGTGGACGGTCACCTGCGCCGAGAGCAGGCTTGGCGAGGTGGTCGGCGTCGTTGGTGTCATAAAGCACGTTCCATAAATGTCAGCGGCGGAAGCAACGCCTCTTCAAAACAAAGTCAGAACTCGCTATTAAACTCGGCCACCAGGCCAGTTATCGGCTTGCCCTCGTGGTTGAGTTCAGGGTGAGGCGCTCGGCGTTCCAGAATGTCTGGGGGTGAAGGATTCCGGGATTAGCGCCTTCGACCGCGCTGGAGACGGCGGACAGCGCATTCTGATTGACCAGGTAAATAAATGGCGCCTGCTCGGCAACGATTTGCTGCACGCGATCGAAACTCTCTTTGCGCTTCTTCGGATCGGCGGTGGACGCTTGTGCGCGCATCAGCCGGTCGATCTCGGCTTCCCATGCGGTTTCCGGAGATTTCTGCTGGGGATTCCAGGCGTGGTTTTCGGCCGAGCTCAGCCAGATGTTCATCTGGCCGTTCGGATCGAGATCGACATTGCGGAAGCCGAGCATCGCCGCTTCGTAGTTGAATTTCTGCGAGATGCGCTCGATGAGCGAAGGGAAGTCGAGAGTGACAACGTTGACCTTGATGCCGAGCTTCCCGAGATCCTCCTGCACCATGACGGCCATGCGTTCTCTCGGTTTGCTGCCGGCGTTGGTGACGATGGAAAACTCGACGGCGTTGTTCGCCTTGTCGAACAGCGTCCCATTTTGCAAGTGGAAGCCGTCGGCTTGCAGGCGCTGCAGCGCGGTGTCGGGGCGATACGGTTCAGGCTTGAGGCGGCTGTTGAACCAGAATTTGTTAGCGGGCGAAACCGGGCCGATGGCGGGCTGGGCGTGACCATTGAAGACGACGCGGCTTAGGTCGTCGCGGTTGATGGCTTGAGAAATCGCGCGGCGGAAGTTAGCGTCGCGGAACCAGGATCGCTTGTACTCGGGAATGGGAGCGCTGGCCACCTGGTTGAACCACATGAAATCGGAATCGAGTGAAGGTCCGGCATCGTGCGTGAGCTGGGGCGAAGTGGCGGCCAGACGGTCGAAGTAATCGCTGTCGAGGACGTTGATCAGGTCAAGTTCGCCGCGCTTGAAGCGCAGCATCTCGACGTCGCGATTCGATTGGACGTCGAGCCGGATGGAATCGAGATAGGGCAAGCGGCGTCCCTGAGAATCTTTTTTCCAGTAGTTGGGGTTGCGGCGCAGAAGCACGCTCGATCCAGCTTTGTATTCCGCCACCATGAATGGCCCGAGCACGGCCATTTCCTTTCTGGGAGAATGCGCGGACATGATCGCAACCTGATCGAAAAGGCGCTCGAGTCCGGCAATCGCTGCGGGAAAAGCGATGGAGATCTGATCGGGTGCAATGATCCTGGTGCTGACGGCGCCGTTGCCGGAGCGGAATGCGTCTCCGGTTGAAGAGTGCAGCGCCGGATCCATGAGCCGCTGCATGGTGAAGGCAACGTCCTCGGAGGAAAACGGGCTGCCATCGGAAAATGTAATGCCGCGACGGAGCTTGAAAGTGATCTGCTTGCCGTCGTTCGACACCTTCCATGATTCCGCCAGTTCGGGTTCGAGGTCTTGGGTGTGGCGATTCACGCGCACCAGCACACCCCCGGTCAGATAGCGGATCGAAAGCGAGGAGTCGTCATCGACCAGGAACGGATCGAAAGTCTTCGGCTCGGAGTGCAGGGAGAAGCGTAACTCGCCGCCGCTTTGGGAGAACGCCATGCCGGATGTCAGAGTAAGAAACAGAAGAGCACAAGCGAGAAGAAGTCGTACAAATGTGCGGCGGCCGATCATGCGGTCACCTCCTCGTTCGACAAGAGCAACTGGAACGACGTCATCACAACGACTAGAAGCAATAAGGGCACGAGCCGCCATGGTTCTTCCCGGAACGAAATCAAGCCTTCCAGTTCGCGCAGCAGACTTCCCCACGACGGCAGTGGCTCGGTAACGCCTAAGCCGAGGATGCCCAGATTCGCCTCGCTCAGGATAAAGACCGGAATCGAGATCCAGAATTGCGCGTAGAGAACCGGCTTCAGGTTGGGCAGGACGTGAACCAAGAACAGACGCAGACCGTGCAAGCCCGAGGCGCGAGCCTGCAAAACAAAATCGGAGTTGCGCAAGGCATCGGCGCTGGTCGAAAGCACGCGCGCCGAAGCGGCCCAGCCGAGCAGGCCAAGAATGAGAAACGTAATCAGAACCGAGACCAGCGGAGAAACATTTAACGGCAAGAGCGCACGAACCGCGATCAACAGAAAAAGCCAGGGCAGAGAAAGAAACAGGTCGGTGAAGCCTCTCGCCAGACGCAGCCAGATTCCACCCACGTATCCGGCGAGTCCGCCGACCAGCGCGGCCAATACGGTCGAGACCAGAGCGGCGGCGGGAGCTAGGAGGAGCGAGATGCGCGTGCCGTAGAGAAGGCGCGCGAAGCGATCGCGGCCGACTTCATCGGTGCCGAGCCAATGCTGACGGGAAGGTGGCGCACTGGGGGCTTCGCGAAACTGCCTGGTGTATCCGGCTGGCGCCAGCCAATTCGCGGCCAGCGACAGCGCGCACACGACGAGCACCACGACACACGCCAGCTTGCGGGCTAGGTTCATGCAGCGTTCATGCTCCCTTTATGCGCCTTGTGCATCGTGGGGATTCAACATGTAAGTCATTACATCGGCCCCCGAGTTGGCCAGCAAGGTTACCAGCGTAACCAGCACGGTCAGGTTCACGAGCAAGGGAAGGTCTCTGGAGAGTGCGGCCTGCCAGGCGAGTTGCCCGATGCCGGGCAATCCGCATAGGGATTCGACGGGGATGCTTGCGCCCAGGGCGATGCTGACGGTGACGCCGGCGAGAGCGATCATCTGCGGACCGGCGACGGGAAGCACATGCCAGGCCAGGATACGAACTTCGCCCAGTCCGCGGGCGCGGGCGGCGAGGATGTGGGGCAAGGCGTAGGCCTTGGCCAGGAGGCTCCGCGAATAGCGGTAGATCTTGGGGAAGACGATGAAAGCGATGGCGAGATATCCGGGAGCGTTGAGGATTACGGAGAGCAGGGCCAGCACCGCCGCCGGAATGCAGAGGAAAGCGCCGCTGACAGTGGTACCCAGAATTTCATAAGCCGGGCGACGCCAGAGGCAGGCGGTAAACGCGAGAGCCGAGGCCAGCAGCCATGCCAGCAAAAGGCCCAGGCCAGCCACGCGCACGGTGACGGGCCAGCGCTCGCGCAAGAGACTCTGCACAGGTTGTCCGAGGGCATGAGAAGTGCCGAGATCGCCGTGCACGGCGCCGCGGAGGTAGCCGACGTAAAAGCTGAGGATGTTGTGTTCGCCGGCGCGGGACTGGTGCAAGGCGCGCACACTTTCAGCGTTCAGGCTGGGGTCGAGTTCGCGCTCGTCGGCATCGAAACCGGGAGCCAGACGCACCAGCGTGGCGGAGAGCAGTCCGCCCAGCAGAACGAGCGCGGCGATCGTCCCAAGGTGGCGTGCTAGTTTCCAGAGCAGCGTTTTCCGTCGAGGCATATTCCGTCTGAACATTTTCCGTGTAAACATGGGGGCGTCCTAGTTCACCGTCGCACCCCGCGCTCGGGCATCGGGAAGGTGCGCGCCGCGGTCGGATGAGGGTTCGGAGTGGTGAACCTTCTTCATGGAGTACATGCGGCGATCGGCTTCGGCGAGCAGGCGCTCGACGTCGAAGCCATCCTCCGGACAATACGCGGTTCCCACACTGAGGCCAATCAGGTCGCGGCCGGCGACTCTTCTGCCAGCTTCGGTGGCCAGTTGATGCAGACGGCTGGCCTTTTCGCTGGATGAGTCCGGGTTTAAACCAGGAGCCACCAGCACGAATTCATCTCCGCCCATGCGGGCCACATAGTCGTATCCGCGGCAGGTCTCCTTCAGGTGGCCGGAAAAATCCTTGAGCAGGTTGTCGCCTTCGAGGTGGCCGTAGAGATCGTTAATCTGCTTGAAGTTGTCAAGGTCGCAGACCATCACTGCGAGTGTCGTGCTGGTGCGACGGCAGCGTGCCAGTTCCCGTGACAGATGAACGAACAACGAGCGAGCATTGGGCAGTCCAGTTAAGTAATCGGTGGTTGCCGAGTCCTCGGCCTGCTGATACTTGAGCGCATTTTCGACGGAGAGCGCGATCTTCGAGCTGACGGCGAGCAGGATGCGCAGATGATCCGCCGAAAAGGCGTCGCGGTCGGCACGATACATGGCCAGCACACCGACCACGCCATTGAGTCCTTCGAGCGGCACGGCGAGAATCGAGCGCAGTGGGTTGAATTTAGCAGGATCGCTCACATATCCGGCTTCAGCGTCGGGATCGCCGTTGATGATCGGCTTGCGGTTTTCGGCGACCCAGCCGCACAGTCCTTCTCCCAGGGGAATGTTCAACGAGGAGAGGAGCCGGAAGTTGTCGCCGCTCACCAGTTCGGGCAGCAGCCTGCCGTCCTTCAAAAGAAACACGGCCATCGAATCGTAAGGAATCATCTTGCGCAGGCGCATGGAAAGCACGGAAAGGGTTTCGCCGAGGCTCAGCGAGTTGCCAAGATCCTGGCTGAGTTCAAACATGGTCTGCGCTTCCTGGCGCGCCGAGGCAATGGAGGAGAGGAAGTCCGCTTCGTTCGGCGGACTGGAAATCGGCGCCGAGTGATCGAATTCCGCCGCCGGCTCTGCGCCAGCGTCAACCCCAACCTCGGTCGACAGATTCGCCTCCTCCGCGGTCATCGAATCCGAGTGCACCATCCGCTCCAGGTCGCGGTAACGGCGTTGCAGGACCTCGACAATTCTGGGATCAAAGGCCGAGCCTGACATGGAGGCGAGCTTCTCAATGGCGGCTTCGAGCGACATGGCATTACGGTATTGACGATGTGATGCCAGCGCGTCCAGGCAATCGACGGCCGCGAGCACGCGCGCGCCCCCAGGAATCTGCTCCCCTTGCAGTCCGTCGGGATAACCCGTTCCGTCCCAGCGCTCGTGGTGCGAGCGGACGATGGGAGCGACCGGATAGGGAAACGCGACGCGCTGCAGGATTTCGGCGCCGACCAAGGTGTGGATCTTCATCTTCTCGAATTCTTCCGGGGTCAGGCGCCCGGGCTTGTTGATGATGTGTTCGGGAATCGCCAGCTTACCGATGTCGTGCAACAGCGCGGCCGCGCGCAGCGCTTCGATTTCTGCTTCGGGAAAACCCAAGTCCTTGGCCACCCCAACGGCGAACACGCGCACCCGCTGCAGGTGCTTGTGCGAGGTGTGGTCCTTGGCTTCGATGGCCAGGGCAAGGGACTCGATAGTGCGCAAGTGCAGCGAAGCAACCTCTTCGGCGTGGTGTTTTTCGATCTCGACCTGTTTTTTTTCCGACGCCAGCTTGACGAGGTAGAGGTCATACGAGCGATAGAGCCAGTAGATCAGGGGCAACATCAGAAGCGAGGTCTGCCATCCCACCTGTTTGCCGACGACCCCCACCGCAAACACCACCGCCGCGCCGACCATGTAAAAGGGGAATGACCAAAAGTGGCATTCCGCCCAGACCTTGTGCGCCGGCTTGCCTTCGGTCACCGAGATGATGACTGCAACTGGAATCGTGTTCGCGAGGAAAAAAACCAGGGCCGTGATGACCAGCAGCGGCAGCGTGCCCGCGCCGAGCACTGGCTGCAAATCGTGATAGGCGAAGTACGACAGGACGATTGCGTTCGCCATCATGCTGAAGACGTTGAAAACGATTTTGATCGGGACCAGTTTCTGCCGCGTTCCAAACAGGCATTGCGCCAGGGTCGCCGTGCAGCCTAGGACCAGTGTCTCGGGAAGGTTCAGTTCGAGCACGCTCAAGAGGATGAACAGGAAGTTGACCGACATGGTGCCGTCGATGCCGGGCAGGCGAATCTTAAGACTGGAAGCAAGAACCGCGACGAGCAGGTAGCAGACAAATCGTGTGAGGTCGACACTCTGCCAGTGCCATAGGGCATGGACGAACGCCCACACGCCGAGCGCTGCCGTTGCTCCGATAAACAGTCTTGCCCGAATGGACATAGGCCGAGCTGCAACTTCTGCATGCACCGTGCGCAACCGCGCGTCCACGCCGGTGAGTTTTGTCACGTCTATCACCGCGTTGAATCTGCGACAGTTATGCTTAGCGATATTGCGGTTCGGCCACTCTGGCCCGTCGATGCCGGGCTCCAGACGCGGCCGAAAATCTGGTTTTCTCCTTGTATCGGATGGTAGTTCAGGGTTTTGAGGAGCAGATACTTACGGTGGTAACTGCCGATGCGGAAGGAAGTCACAGGTAACGCGGAGCAGAAGCCCAGCCCGAGTCGCTCTGAAGCGTACGGTGTGAGGCAGTTACTCGTGAGACAGTTACTTTGGTGTGATGGTTGGTGCTGAGCAATCCACGAAGTAACCGCAGATGTGGCAGCATCATGAGGAAGAACGTGTATTTGCAATTATCTGAAGTCAATACCTGAAGCTTGGGAGTGCGGCGGACGCAGAGCAAGGCGATACTTTCCTTTAGCGAACGATAGAGAAATGCCAATTTCATCGAAGACTCCGCCAACGCAGAGCGTGCCGAAAACCGCAACTGGGAGCCGAGATTGCCATGCCTCTACCGCGGCGGGTGCGGCCGCCATCCTTCAGCCGGGCATTCTTCAGCCCGGTATTCTGAACCAATTACAGGACGCGATCTTCACGACTGACCTCGAGGGAATCGTCACCAGCTGTAACCAGGGTGCCGATCGATATGGCGTTGTGTCCAAGAACCGGGTTGGCCGAGACATAGCCGACCTTTATGGTGTTGAACAGGAGACGTTCCTGGCCAGCGGCGCGATTGCTTTGGTTATCGAGAAAGGACGGTTCGAAGGCGAATTCCGCTGCCGTACTAAGTCCGGCTGTGACGTCAATGTTCACCTTTGTCTGACGTTGCTGCGCGATACCAATGCAGCTCCTGCCGGCATTCTGGGTTTTTCGATCGAGACCACTGGGAACAAGGTTGTGGGAAATGTGCTTTCGCCGGCGCAAGGCGCAGTTGCAACTGGGGCGGTCCCACTGGCACGGCGTGAAATCGACGGGACGCAGTTTCTGATTGCCAGCCCGCTCATGCACAAGTTCATGGGTATGGTGGACCGCGTGGCCGGGCACACCGAGACCGTGCTCATAACTGGCGAAACCGGGACGGGCAAGGAGTTAGTCGCGCGTACCATTCACGAGTCCTCCTATCGGCATAAGAATGCATTGGTAGATATCAACTGCGCCGCCCTACCCGAACATCTGGTGGAGAGCGAACTGTTCGGCTATGAGAAAGGCGCGTTCAGCGGCGCCGATTCCTCGAAGCCCGGTTTGTTTGAAATGGCCGACAAGAGCACGATCTTTCTCGACGAGATTGGCGAATTGCAGCCGCAGATCCAGGTGAAATTGCTGCGCGTTCTGGACGGCGCGCCGTATTACCGGTTGGGTGGAAATCGGAAAATCACAGTGGACGTGCGCGTGGTTGCAGCCACCAATCAGGATCTTGATCTGGCCGTGAAAGAAGGGCGTTTCCGCAAAGATCTTTTCCACCGCCTGGGCCAGTTCCAGTTGCGCGTTCCGCCATTGCGCGAGCGTCCCGAAGATATTGCCGCGCTGGCGCGTCATTTCCTGTCGTTGAAGGCGGCGGACAAAGTTCTTACTGGAGATGCGCTGGCTGTGCTGCAGGCCCATCCCTGGCCGGGAAATATCCGCGAACTCAGGAACCTGGTTGCAAAACTCGCAATGGCGGAGAACCGGCAGATCACTGGGGCCGAAGTTCTAGCCGAGTTGAATGGCGAACCTGCGGCGGCAATCCGTGGCAGCGGCGCGGTGCCACTCGGCAACCTCGAAAACATGGAAGAGCAGATGATCATCCGGGCTCTGGAACGGACGGGGGGACATCGCGGCCAAGCCGCCGATCAGCTTGGAATTTCCCGCCGTACGCTCAGCCGCAAACTGCGGGAGTATGAGATTTACTCGCCTTCGGGCGATGGCTCAGCCAAACTCGGCGTCATTAGTCAGGAACAACAGAAATTCTTTCGTGCCAAAGTCAACCTTTCCGTAACCCTGAAGAATGCGCACGGCAAGGAGTTACAAGTCCATGCAGTCAACTTGAGCACGGGAGGCATGGGACTTGACGCGGTGAGCGATCCGACCGGGTTTGCCGGATTAGTCGATGTTAGCTTCCTGCTGCCGGAAAGCGAAACCGCGATCCAGGCAAAAGGCCGGTTGGTATGGACCGAAGCCGGAGGAAGAGCTGGACTCCGATTTGTCGTGGTCGAGCCTGCTCTGTTCGAGGAGCTGCAACACTGGACGAATCGAAAAATGAAGGATGAAGGGTGGGAGATTCCATCCTGAGTTCGCACGGTGGAGACGGCCCAGTGACGCAACCAGCCGCGGCGACGGACATAAACTTCCGTAATCTGTCGTAATAGGGCCTTTCGTGACATTCTCTTTTTGCTGCTGAAAGCCTGTCGACCGCGACTGCAGGGCCAACTCCTGCTGCGGTTGCGGAACTCAAGTGAGGTGATTCATGTTGCAGTCTGCGGAACAGAAATATTCTCCGAACGCGGTCCCCACCAACAGTTACACTCCGGTCAAGCCGGCCACCTCACCTATGGATCAAGCCCATATCGGACGCTCGCTCGTGATCAAGGGTGAAGTGACGGGCGCGGAATCGCTTTTCATCGACGGACGCATTGAAGGCACGATTAGCGTCCCCGGCCATCGCGTCACCGTCGGCCACAACGGAAACGTTGTGGCGAACATCAAGGCCAAAGAAGTCGTCATTATGGGCAAGGTGCAAGGCAACGTCGAATGTACGGACCGGCTGGACCTCCGCGGCGAAAGCCAGCTCTCGGGCGACGTGATCACGCATCGCATCAGCGTGGAAGAAGGCGCAGTCCTCAAGGGTGGTATCGAAGTGCGCGATCCTGAAAAGAAAGATCAAAAAACGCAGGAGCACGTCCAGCACAAGCAGGAAGCGCCCAAAGCACTGGCCTCGACCGCGAGCAACGCGTAATTCGCGAATTCGGATGCAACCAGACGATGGGGTGATGGGCGTCTTGCCCGTGCAGCCGGGCGAGGACGCCCGGCGCTCCATCGTTTTCTTTTTCTGCTAAGGCGCCTACGGTTCGCTTACTTCTTCGGCTTGAAGTCGAGGGATGCCGAGTTCATGCAGTAGCGCAGGCCGGTGGGCCCGGGACCATCCGGAAACACGTGGCCCAAATGCGCATCGCAGCGGGCACAGCGCGCCTCGGTGCGAGCCATGCCATAACTGGTGTCGGTGTGTTCGCTGATGTTCTTGCGGTCGGCGGCGGCGAAAAAACTCGGCCATCCGGTTCCCGAGTCGAATTTTGTTTCCGAGCCAAAAAGCAATGCGCCACAGCAAACGCAGTGGTACGCCCCGTCGTCGTGTTTGTTCCAGTACTGGCCGGTAAAGGCGCGCTCGGTGCCGCAGGCGCGAGCCACCTGATACTGTTCAGGGGTGAGTTGCTGGCGCCACTCGGTGTCGGTCTTGCTGATTTTGTCGCTGACTTTTTCGGTCATATCTGTGTCTCCAGAAATAAGATGTAGCACAGGCACGAAAGTTGCAAACCGCCTGTCAATGATAACGGAGCTTACTGGTGTAGGGACGGGGCTTTGCCCCGTCCAAGCGGGCGTAGCCCCGCTTCTACATGATTTCGAAAAAGGGCAAAGCAATCCTTGGATTGCTAATGCGCCAAGGGTTGATGCCCGCCGAGCAGAAGCCCAATGCCGGCGCGTTTGTGCAACTCCGAGAGCAATGCCTTTGCGGCATTCAGGTAGGTAGCGTTGGGATCGGATGTGTCGGCCCAAACTGCGTCATAGACAATCTTCGCTGCTTCTTTCGCGTCGATGTGGAGAGCGGCTTCCATGAGGTCGGCCTTCTGGCGGACATCGCTGTAGCAGCTGTGGCAGACCGCGGCCGGTTCGGTGGCTCCGCTATGCTGATGCTCGAGAACGCAACGGAACGTGGCGGCGGCGTTGATCTGAGTATGGGAAGCGAAGGCGTGGGACTTGAGCTCTTTTAGCAAGCGCTCACGTTCTGCGTCGATTTGCGTGCCGGTTGCGGGTTGCGCCGCGACGGTAGCTGTCGGATGCACGACGGGCGAGGTAGGCGACACGCGCTCGAGCGACTTGCAGATTGGACAGGCGTGCATGTCAGCGGGATAGTAAGCATGGCAGCGCGAACAGGGCAGGCCGTAGCCGACCGGTTTCTTCTCCGCGGGTGCGGAGACCGCTGGGGCGTACCCCTTTGGCATTGGCCGCTCCGGGGTAGAGAGTGCGGCAGGGTTGACGGACTTTTGGCGAACTTGCTGAGTAGCGCTGGTTTCCATTGTTTGGCCCCGGCGGCGACCGTAAACGCCGCGTTTAACTCTCACATTCTAGGTTTATTGAGCGCGGGGGGCGATGTACGTCGGTGCATAGCTCCAAAGTAACGTCCGACGGCGCATTTCGGGGCGCGTTTTACTTCGACGCGGTGATCAGCCGGACGACTTCCTGCATGCGGGCCCGGTACAGATTCTGGCTGGGATCCAGGCGGGAAGCGATTTCGAGTTCTCCGAGAGCTTCTTCGTATTGGTCGAGAGCCATCAGGCAAGCGGCGAGAGAATAGTGATTTTGGGCGCTCGGTTCGAGGCGGAGGGCCTCGCGAAACTCTTTTTCTGCTTCGGCCAGCTGTTGGGTATTCACCAGCGCGGTGCCGAGATAGTGGTGACCCAGGCTGGATTCGGGATTGAGCGTAACTGCTTGGCGCAGCACTTCCAAGGCTTCCCGATCCTTTCCCGAAAGCAGGAGGGCCTGACCCAGAACCCGGTACTCAACCGCCCCGGCAGGATTGACGGCGATGGCGGCTTGGAGCTCGCGGATGGCCGATGGGTAGTCATGCTTGGACATGTAGGCGCGCGCCAGACAGTTGTGTCCGCTTTCCCATTCGGGAACCTGGCGATAGAGATCCGTGAATTCCGCGATGGCGGCGTCGAAGTCTTCCTTGTCGCAAAGAGTATTTCCCAGGTTGTTACGGACGCTGGCTTCGTCGGGTTTGAGGCGCTTGGCGGAGCGATATTCCCCGATTGCTTCGTCCAACTTGCCCTGATCGTGCAGGACGACGCCAAGATTGCTGTGTGCCTCCCAGAAATCGGGGCGCAGGCTGAGGGCGTGGCGATAAGCGATGGCGGCACGCCGCAAGTCTCCCTGATCGCGGTGCGTGATTCCCATGTCGAAGTAGACATCGGCGTTGGCGAGTGAGCCAGCGGGCTCACGCTGGAGCGCGTTGTCGAAGGCGTGCAGAGCGGCATCGTAGTGACCGTCGGCGTAGAGCGCGAGTCCCAGATAACGGTAGGCCTCGGCGTTCGCGGGATCGATGCTGAGGGCGGTGCGCGCTTCGGCGAGGGCATCCTCGGCATCGTCTGTCCGGTAAAACAGGTAGGAGAGTTGGCTGTGGGTTTCGGGGAAACCGGGCATCAGACGGGAAGATTCCGTGAACTCGTCGAGCGCTTCGTCGAAGCGGTCTTGCCGGCGCAGGATGGTTCCGAGAACAAAATGCAGCAGAGCGTTATTCGGCAAAGCATTATTTGGCAAAGCATTATTCGGCAGGACATCGTCCGCATCATCGTGGAGCAGGGCGCGGATCCTGTCTTCGGCGGCGTTGAAGTTCTTGTCGTGAACCAAGGTGGCAATTTGTGCCGCTGGACTGGAGCAGGCGCAGGGGACTCTGGCGGCTGCTTTCCGGTCCGAGTCTCTGTCCGGATTTCTACCTGAACTCGGATGCACGAGGCTCTGAATCAAGCCTGAGTCAGCCCCGGCCTTCTGCAGGGCGCGGGTGCATTGCTGGGTGCATTGCGATGTGGCGTGGCATGAGAGCGTTCGGGCGTCGTCCCGCGGTTGGGCCAGGCGCTCGATCCGCGCGCTCGAAATGCCCCCCGCCAGCCAGAGGAAAATGGCGTCGGATGCGGAGGTGGGCGGGGCTTGTTCGGCCTGCAAAGAGCCAGCCGCCAGCAGAAGCAAAAGCCATCTCAGGACATAGCGTTTCACGAAGCCCTCCGGCGTTTTTTGGCGGTTTTGACGCGCGAGAATCGCCCTGTGGCCAAAATAGTCTGGCGGTGGTATCGCCGATAGGTCACGGAAGTAATTTCGTGGGACATGACCCAGTGAGCAGGCAGGATGAAGCGATGGCGGGAATCGGCAAGACTGCTGGGATCAGTTGGAGTAGACTATAACAAGGTTGTGCCGTAGGGTTTTTCTGGTCGGCATGTCCGGTTCGGAGGCTTTATGTTTGAAGGTTTGTTTCAGCCCATGCACCTGCTGGTGATCTTTTTCATCGCGCTGCTGGTGTTTGGTCCCAAGAAATTGCCGGAGTTGGGCAAGGGTCTGGGAGAGGGCATTCGCGCGCTGAAAGATGGTATGAAGGATCACGATACCAAGGCCGAAGCCAAACCTGAAAATAAGCCTGAGAATAAAGCCTGAGTCGGCGGTAACATCCTTGTTGCCTGCGTGCCGAATCGTCCCTGGTTCGATATAATTCCCGCATCCAAACTAAGCAAATTTTGGCACCGGGAAAGTTCTGTGACCTAATTTTCTGGCGGCGGGACGCCGTCGTGTCCGCAAGACTGCGGTAGAAAATTCATCTCATTTTTGAATCCCCCAGGAGGGTTTTTGTGCGTAAGAAATTTGTGGCAGGTCTCATTCTGTTATTAGCGGTTCCGGCGCTTGCCGACCAGATCGTCCTTAAGAATGGCGACAGGTTGACCGGCTCGATCGCGAAATCCGATGGTAAGCAACTTGTGATTAAGACCGACTACGCGGGCGACGTGACCGTGAAGTTTGACGCGATCGAAGGCATTACCTCCGCGGGCGACTTGAACGTGACGCTGGGTGGCAAGACGGTGGTGGGCCCCTTGACCACCAACGGCAATGATGTGGTTGTTACGACCAAGGCCGCGGGACCGGTCGAGGCGCCGAAGTCTTCTGTCACTATGCTGCGCAGCCCAGCCGAGCAGGCGGCTTATGAGAAGAGCTTGCACCCCGGGCTACTGGAAGGCTGGAACGGTGGTGTGAATCTGGGGTTTGCCGTGACGGCCGGTAACAGCGAAACCAAGAGCCTGAACATTGCTTTTAATGCCGCGCGTACGGGATTCCACGACAAACTAATCCTTTACACGAACTCGGTTTACGCCACAAACGATAAGCCCACGGCCCAAACCACGGCGAACTCGGCTGGCGGTGGGGCGCGCTACGACCACGATCTCTCCCCGCGTACGTTCGGCTATGTGAGCGGCGACTTCTTTTCCAATGCACTGCAGGACCTGAATCTACGGTCTATTCTAGGCGGTGGTTTTGGCGTGCATGCGATCAAGAGCGCAGCCACTACCTTCGATCTGCTGGCCGGAGCAAACTATACGCACGAAGGTTACTCGATTCCCATCAATCCGCCGAATCCTTCCATGGCGCAAAGTCTGGGTGCATTGACGGTGGGTGACGCTTTCATGCACAAGCTGGGGAAGAGCACAGTTGTTACGCAGAGCTTCTTCTTCTATCCAGACCTCAGTAATACCGGACAATACCGCGGCACATTCAATTTCGGCACGGTCACCAAAATCAACAAGTGGCTCGGTTGGCAGAACTCGTTGGTGGATGTTTTTGACAGCAACCCTCCGACCGTGGCTGCGGGCATGGCTCGAATTGAGAGGAATGATCTGCAGCTTTCGACCGGTGTGACTTTCACGTTCAAGCACTAGAAAGGGTGAAGGGCGGTCGCGTAATAATCTATCTGGCTGAGGACGGGCGTCTCACAAGCCTGCCCTGAGCGAAGTCCGAAGGATCCGGCCGGGCGGGGACGCCCGGCGCTCCACTGGAGCAGTTTGTTATCCTAGCCGCGTGCCGCGCGCTTTTCTCATCGATACTGACACCGCGTCCGATGATGCGGTCGCGCTCATTATGGCGCTGCGTGCGCCCGACGTTCGAGTGGTGGCGATTACGACGGTCGCCGGCAATGTTCCGGTTGAGCAGTCGACCCGGAATGCTCTCTACACTGTGGAACTCTGCGGGGCGAATGTGCCTGTCTACGCCGGCGCCGGCCAGCCACTGCTGCGTACCTATCAGAATGCGACCTGGTTTCATGGCCGCGACGGGTTAGGCGATCACAACTATCCTGCGCCTCGCCAATGCGCGGCACGCGGGCACGCTGTAGATGCGATCATCGAAGCGATCGAGGCGAATCCTGGAATTGTCGTGGTCACGCTGGGGCCGCTTACGAATGTTGCCCTGGCACTGGCGAAGAAGCCGGAGATCGCTGCGAAGGTAGCGCGTTGCGTGGTCATGGGCGGCGCGCCGTGCTGTGAAGGCAATGTGACGCCGGCCGCGGAGTACAACATCTGGGTCGATCCCGAGGCCGCTCGGATGGTGATGCTCAGTAGGTTGCCGATCGAACTTGTGGGCTGGCACCTTTGCCGCGGCGACGCCGTGGTTCGTGACGACGACATTGCGCGCATTCTCGGGTTTAATAACCCACTCGCGAAGTTTGCCATCGAGTGCAACAGCCACGCACGCCATGCCTACAAGGTGCAAACCGGCGAAGACGGGATTTGTCTGCCGGATCCAGTCGCCATGTCGATTGCGCTTGATCCGACGATCGGCACGAATTGGAGCGACCACTATATCGACGTCGAGACTCAGAGCGAGTTGACCCGCGGCATGACCGTGGTCGATCGGTTGAACGTGGCTGCCGACGAACGGAATCAGGCGGTATGGGCGCCCATCGTTGAGAAGAAAGGTAAAGCGAAAGTTTGCTGGACCATCGACAACCAACGCTGGAAAGAAGCGCTGTTTGCGGTTCTGCGGTACTTGGTCGCGAGACCCGCATAGATTTCAAGGCCTGTGATAAAGGTCTGGTATATTTAGCGTTTCTCGGAGGTGTCCCATGTCCAGAAACGTGCGCTGTGGTCTGATTCAGGCAAGTAACGCGCTCAATAGCCGGTCGCTGCCACAAGTCAAGAAAGCGATGATCGACAAGCACCTGAAGCTGATCGAGCAGGCGGCGAAAAAGAAAGTCAAAATACTCTGCCTCCAGGAACTTTTCTACGGTCCTTATTTCTGCGCGGAGCAGGACATTCGCTGGTACGACCTGACCGAGCGCGTTCCCGATGGACCAACGACCAAGCTAATGCAGAAGATCGCGGCCAAGCACAGCATGGCGATCGTGGTTCCGGTGTATGAAGAGCAAATGCCGGGCTTGTACTTCAATACTGCCGCAGTCATCGATGCGGACGGCAAATATCTGGGCAAGTACCGCAAGCACCACATCCCCCACGTGCATCCCGGGTTCTGGGAGAAGTTTTATTTCACCCCTGGAGATATGGGTTATCCCGTCTTTGAAACCAAATATGCTCGCGTCGGAGTTTACATCTGCTATGACCGGCATTTTCCCGAAGGTGCGCGTGTGCTCGGACTGAACGGCGCGGAAATTGTTTTTAATCCCTCGGCGACGGTTGCGGGATTGTCCGAATATTTGTGGGAACTCGAGCAGCCTGCGCACGCGGCGGCGAACGGCTACTTCGTGGGTGCGATCAACCGTGTGGGTAGAGAGAAACCGTGGAATATCGGCGAGTTCTACGGCAAGAGTTACTTCTGCAATCCGCGCGGCAAAATTGTTGCTCAGGCCAGCCGCGATAAAGACGAGGTGCTGGTCGCCGATCTCGATCTCGACATGATCCAGGAGGTGAGAAGGGTCTGGCAGTTTTATCGCGACCGGCGTCCGGAAACCTATGGCGCGCTGACGACACAGACGGGGCAGACTGCGGCCGCGGACTAGGGAGTTCTCAGTTCCCAGTTCTCAGTTCTCAGAGAGTGCCACCGGGTTTTACTGAGAACCGAGAACTTTTACTCACATGTCTTCATCTCCTCGAATCGAATCGAGTCCGCTATACAACAAAGACCTCGCGCCGGCAACCAGCGTGCGGCGCACCTGGGGCACCTACAGTTTTGCCGCGCTGTGGGTATCGATGTCGGTCAATATTCTGACTTACATGCTGGCCGCCAGCCTGATCCAGGGAGGAATGAACTGGAAACAGGCGGTCGGAACCGTGTTTCTCGGCAACACGATTGTGCTTATCCCGATGCTGTTGAACTCGCATCCGGGAGCGCGCTACGGCATTCCGTTTCCGGTGCTGGCGCGCGCTTCGTTCGGAGTGCTGGGCGCGAATGTTGCAGCTGTTTTAAGGGCGCTCGTCGCCTGCGGATGGTTCGGCATTCAAACCTGGATCGGCGGCGAAGCTATCAACACTCTGATTACTACGCTTGCGCCGGGGTGGGCGCGCGTTTCGCACGGCGCTGCTATCTGCTTCATGGCATTCTGGGTCGCCAATCTTCTCGTGATTCTCAAGGGCATCGAGTACATACGGCACTTGCAGGGGATCAGCGCGCCGATTCTGCTGGGCGTGGGACTCTTGCTGCTGGCGTGGGCTTACAAATCGGCGGGCGGCTTTGGGCCGATGTTGTCGTCGCCATCGCGCTTCGTCAGCTTTCCCGATTTTTTGAAATTCCTTATTCCTGCGCTCAATGGGACCGTTGGTTTCTGGGCCACCGTGTCGCTCAACATTCCGGATTTCACTCGCTTCGCCCGCAGCCAGCGGCAACAGGTGATTGGGCAAGCACTCGGCCTGCCGACCA
>Ga0181538_10000747_pt1 | contig 38631 bp, 31 predicted proteins | sample PEATcosm2014_Bin_40_FD_119773 | JGI IMG/M metagenome (GOLD analysis project Ga0181538, IMG submission 119773) | Peatland microbial communities from MTU Mesocosm Facility, Houghton, MI, USA - PEATcosm2014_Bin23_30_metaG | ecosystem: Environmental > Terrestrial > Soil > Wetlands > Peat | place... | reverse complement strand
GAGGGCACGTCCGGTATGGTCGCCGTCGGGGAGTAGGTGACGTGGACGATGGAATCGGCGCACACCTGGAGGCGCAGCACGCCTGTCTGCATCGTGAGGAGCGCGCCGTCGCTTTGGCGATCGACGCTGACGACCGGATTGGGCGGATTCCATTGCGCGTGAACATTCGCGGGCAAGAGAGAAAGCAGGAACAACGCACCTACAGGGGCGATCCATCTCCAAGCTCGCATGAAACCTCCTCCGCGCGTCGGGGCGCACAGCCGATTCGTGCCAGCGGAGCGAATCCTATCATTGCCGCTGGCCGGAGCAAAATGGGCAGTCGCAAACGTCTGTCTCCCGCGCCAATCGATTCAAAAGCTCATAGAGACGAAATATTCCGGAAGCGTATAATCCGGTTCACGGATTCGTCACGAAATAGTATGGGGGCGGAGGTTGGCAAATGAGGAATTCAGCGCTCGCGGCAATTCTCTCGCTCGTCCTGTTCTGCATTCCGGTTTATTCCAAAGACTCCCCGCCGCCCAATCTCTCAGGGAGCTGGAAGTTGAACCTCCCAAAGAGCAAGCCGCCCAAGCGCTACAAGATTCAGTCGCAATCGATTGTCATCTCGTGTTCGGGACTCGATGTCCGGTTTGTGTACGACACCGACGGAAGGCAAAGCGTCGAGAGTTACGTCGCCGATGGCAAAGAACGAGTGATCCCCGGAGCGCAACCCCAGAACGGGGTGACCTCTACCAAAGCGGAGTGGAGAAAAGACATCCTGATCGTCGATTTGATCAGCAAGTTGCCCGTCTCCGGTTCCAGCCTAACTGAAGTCTGGCATTTTACCGGCCGTTGGCAGATCAGCAGCGACGGGCTCACACTTACAGACAGACTAACGGATAATTCTCAAATATCCGACGAGGGTACCGGCGTGCTCGTCTATGACAAGCAGGCTTCCACGCCCGTAGGCCCACGAACGGGTCCCGTAGCCAAATGGACACCCATGGCCATTGAAGCGGTGTGAGGAATTGTGGCAGCGATCATTGAAATAGAAAAACTCGGCGAGGAGGAGTTTCTCGTTGGCGTGGGCGAGGGATCTCGCGAGACTTCGCACCGCGTCACGCTGAAAGCGGCGGATTATCAACGCCTGGCGGGAGGAAGAATCTCCGCAGAAGAACTGGTTCGCATATCGTTCGAGTTCCTCCTGGAGCGCGAATCGAATGAGTCGATTCTCTCGCGATTCGATTTGATGGTGATTGGACGCTACTTTCCGGAGTACGAACGAGAGATCAAACGGCGGCTGTAAGCGCCCGAATCGAACCGACCGAGGGATCCTTCGACTCCGACGTGGCTCACGTGTCCGCGGTGGACGGGCGAAAGTGAAAAGAGCCGCCTCTTCGCTCGGGATGACGCATAGATGAACGGCGTGTGAGGCACGCTCGAAAAAAAAAGGCGGCATAGGCAGGATGTCTATGCCGCCTTGATTTGCGCGATTATTGTTTGCCGTGGTGGCCACCGCCGCCGGCAGGAGGATGCCCTCCGCCCTTGTTGCCGCCGCCCTTGTTATTTCCCTGCCCGCCGCCTGGGTGCCCGTTGTTACTCTGACCCTTGGGCGTGTTGTTCGGATGGGGCGTACCTGCTGTGTTGCCGGGATGCGAGCCGTTCGCGTTGCCGTTGCCGGTGCCACCATGAGTGCCATTCGCGGTCCCGCCGCCGTGATTTCCGCCTGCGTTGCCGTTGCCTCCGCGCGGTCCGTTGGTGACGCCGTTTGCTCCGGCACCACCCGGCCGATAAGTGCCGTTGGTGCGTGCGGATTCTGAGCCGCGCGCGCCAATGGCGCCATGCTCGAAGTCGCCGGCGTGCGTGGTTGCGGCTACGTCGGGATGACCGTGATTCGCCGATGCGAATTGCGCGTGGTTCGTGCTGGCCTCATGCTCGTGCGATGTCTGCTCGGACGTCGGCGGCGTGTGATTCTCGCTGGCGTAACGCTGCTCATCGGCGTTCGGATGGGCATCGACGCCGCCGGCGCCGCCGTTGTAGCTGACGTGGCTGGAGTTGTTATTGATCACGGTCCGGTTGTAGGTGTTGTGGATGTTGGTGACATTGACGTTGGCCACTGTGCGATTGTAGAAAAACGCTCCGCCACGCCATTCCCCGCCCCCGAAACCCACGCCACCGTAGCCGAATCCGTAGTTAATGCCGCCGTAGAAGCCCACGTGCGGTCCCCAATAACCCCCATGCCAGGCGTAAAAGCCGCCGCCCCAGCCCCAATAGCCCGGGGTCCAGAGCACTCCGACGACAGGGGGCCGGACCCAGGTTCCGGGTACCCAGTAGTAGTCCGCCGAGGCGTAGCCCCAGTAGCCGGGCGTCCAAAGGTAGCCATCGCCGGGGCAGATCGGCTGCGCGTACACGGGAATCGCCGGCGGACCGACGGTGATTGAAACGCCGACGCCGATTTGCGCGGACGACGGCGCGGGTGTCGCCAAAATTACAGCCGCAACAGCGAGAATCAGTGCCAAGGCCAACCCGAACTTACGCATGAGCTTCACCTCAGAAATGTAGAATCCATCCCATCCATAGAACACAGAAAAACAAAATTGGTTTCGGTCTTTGTAGACACATTCGGTAATCCGAGGCTGGGAGAGACCTCAACTACGTGCCTAACTCCGGAGACAAAACTACGCTCATCGGGGGCGTCTTTCAAGTCTGTGGCAGGCCGACGTCGTACAGGACGTAACGGCGGTCGGACTTAAAGACCCGGATGTCCGGGAATTGTCGAAATTGGTCGGTAAGCATCGGGTTCACGTAGGCGATGCGCACGTGGCGCGGACGCTGCGCCACCGATTTCTGGATTCGATCAAGAACGGAGGACAGCACCGGCCCGCGAAACGAGTTGTAGATGTAAACGATGCAAGGCTCCGGCGGCAGATCGAAATCGGTGGCGTCCTGATGAAGCACCTGGACATCGTCGCAGCGGAACGACGAACGAACCCGATCGAGATTCACCCTGCTGGCGTCGCACAGCTCTCTTGCAAAATCGATGCCAATCACGGACTTGAAGGGAAGGCGCGCGGCCTCCGCCAGGACGCGGCCCTTGCCGCAGCCGAAGTCCACGAAACAATACTCGGGAAAATTCACCTGCAGATGCCGGAAAACGGCGCGAAAAACGGCAGGCTCACTGGGAGAGTATGAATTCGCGTGCTCGAGATTTTCAGGGCGCGTCAATTCCAAGGTGGCGAGCGGCTCGATATCCGTGGTGCGAATTCCGTGCCGCCAATCGTAGAAAGCCGAGCAATAGTAGTCGTACGCCATGCCCAGCGTGCGCAAGGGATGTCGAAAATGTCTGGCCTTCAGCATCGTTCAAACTGTCACCGCGTCAGTTCGACCTTGAGTCGCTTCTTCACGTCGTTATCGCCATGGAGCGTGCCGTGGTATTGGCGGATGGGATGGACGTCCGCGCCTTGGATCGTCGCGCTGAGTTCGGGAACCACCCCATCGCCCGATTTTTCGTAACATTCTTCGATGCCCGAGAGTTTTCCGTTTGCGTCTCTCTGGGCGCGCACCGCCGTGGCCGTCTTGAGACCATACCCAAAGATGCAAACAGTGGGGACCGTATTGCGCCCGCGCATCTCTGCGCGGAATTCCGCCGCAGCTTTCAGATGCGGCGTACAAGACTCCGGCAGCCAGTTGATTTCCGAAAGCCAGTTAATTTCATTGCCGTGTTGATCGGTGCTGCACGGATACTCTGGCAAGAGTTGATAGACTGAAGGAAAAGTCATCAGGATCGCGCGAAGCTTGTCGCCCATGATGCCGAAGGGAAAGAGATCCGCCTTGTTTCCGAGTTGTCCGACGGCTCTGGGCGCGCCGAGATGCGGGCCGCCGAGTAGCGCAAGACGTTCGACGCGCTTGTGGCCGCCGAGGCGATCCACATAGTAGCGACTGACAAGCGAACCCATGCTGTGAGCCACGATGGTGACCGGCTCGGCAACGCCCCAATCCTCCACAGCCTGCGCCAATTGCCGCGCGGAAATGCGCACGTCCTGACGGAAATCGTAGGCGAACTCGAGCAGATCCTTTCCGCGTTCGTAGCCGAGCGCCTCTTCCAGATAGTAGATGAGGCTGCCGTACTGCTCCTGCTTGATGAAATTGGGGATGATGACGACCTCGTCCACGAGGCCGCGCGCTTCGAGCTTGGAGTCCTCGCGATAAGCGAGGATGTCCGCTCGCCTGATGAGATTTCGCGCGTTCGGCCAAACCTTTTCGCTGCCCAGCCAGAGATTCGATCCCAGGAAACCAGGGATGACGATCACCGGATGCCTGCCACGATTGGGTTTCCCCGGCGCGTCGAGCAGCGTCAAATCTTCCTCGACGTAGCCGGCTTTGAAAACCATCCGGGCGCCGCCGATTTCGATGGACTCGCCGTCCTTCAACCAATGCTCGTGAATTTTGCGGCCGCCGACCGACGTGCCGTTAATGCTGTTCAGATCGCGCAGGAGGAAATCGTTGCCGCGGCGCTCGATGCGGGCGTGCATGCGCGACATGCGCGGAGATTCGATGGCGACGTCGTTATCGAAACGCCGGCCGATGGTGACGACATCGCGGTCGAGCGGCAGCTCCCACGTTTTCGCGGCAGTGTGAATGGCGAGGCGCGGCGTGCGCGTCTCGCTCAACTCCGCAGGGAGCGACGAATTCAACAGCGTGGCGTCGAGATCGGCTTCGGTGTCAATCCGAGTGCGATCGATATCGTCACTCTCTTCGCGCGCGGCTTCGTAGCGCAAAGAGCAATCGCCGACCACCAGCACGTCGCCCGGCCGCAGCAAGGCGCGCTGGACGCGCTTGCCGTTCAGCTTCGTGCCATTCGCGGAGCCGAGATCAACGACGTAATTCCCTTCCGGCGTGGTTTCAATCCGCGTGTGCGCGCGGGAAATTTTGGGATCGCGGAGAACGATGTCGCAGGTGCAGGCGCGGCCGATGGAGACTTCACCCTTAGACAGCGCGAATTCCTTTTTTTCTCCTTCGGGGAACTGCGCGACGAGTTTGCCGGGTTCGGGCACGGGAGGACGCGAGGGTCGACTTCAGTTAGGCCGTGGTCTCCCATTTTCCCGACGACGCCGAGCGCTCCACGGCATCGAGGATCATATTGTTGCGCCAGCCGTCGAAAAAGTTCGGAGACGGCGGCTCGCCCTTGGCGACGGCTTTCAGGAATTCGTAAATGATATGGGTATGCGTGTGTTCGTAGCCGATGATGTGGCCGGGCTTCCACCATTGGGCCATGTAGGCATGATGGCCCGGCTCGGTAGCAAGGATCGTGCGGAATCCGCGTACGTCCGGCAGGTCCTCGTGGTTGTAATACTGGAGTTCGTTCATGCGCTCGAGGTCAAAGATAACCGAACCTTTGCTGCCGTTGACCTCGAAGGAATTGTGATTCCGTCGGCCAGTAGCGAAGCGCGTGGCCTCAAACGTGCCGGCTACGCCGCCTTCGAGTTTGCCGAGAAACAGCGCAGTGTCGTCCACGGTGACGGGCGCCATTTTCGATCCTGATGCGCCCTGCTCCTCCGGTGGGAGCGGGCGTTCCTTGGTAAACGTTTGCAGCAGCGCGGTCACTTCAGAGATTTCTCCCACGAGGTAACGGCAGAGATCCACGATATGCGCGCCCAAATCGCCGAGCGCGCCGGAGCCCGCCTGCGTCTTGTCCAAACGCCAGACGCGCGGGAACTGCGGGTCCACGAGCCAACTTTGCAAGTAGCGCGCTCGAAAATGGTAGATGCGCCCCAGGCGGCCGCTCTCAATCAATTGCTTTGCGAGCATAACGGCCGGAACGCGCCGGTAATTGAACACGACGCCGTGAACGACTTTCGCGCGCGTGACGGCATCGAGCATTTCGCGGGCTTCGGCGCCCGAATTGCCCAGCGGCTTTTCGCACAGCACGTGTTTGCCCGCCTGCGCCGCGGCCACGGCGATCTGCTTGTGAAGATAACCAGGCGCGGAAATATCCACGACGTCCACGTCATTGCGCTCGAGCACGCGCTCCCAATTCGTTTCCACCGATTCCCACCCGAAGTTCGCGGCCAAGACCTCCGCGGCAGCACGGTTGCGTCCGCAGAGCACGCGCATTCGAGGCCGTGGGCAGTCGGGGAAAAAATTCGCCACCGTTGAATACGCATGGCTGTGCGCCTTGCCCATGAATTTGTAGCCGATGAGTGCGATATTGATTTCGGACATTTTCGTTTTCTCGCTCCGGGATTTCAGAAGCTCACGCCCACCAGGGCTTTGCCGGTTTCTCCTTCAGCAATACGCCGTGCAAAAACGCCGCCGCCTTGGTGACGCCATCCTCGATGGACATCAAGCTGTCCTCATGTTCGATGGAGAGCACGTCATCATAGCCCACCAGTCGCAGCGTGCTAACGAAGGAATTCCACCACTCCACCCCGTGGCCGTATCCCACGGTGCGAAAAATCCAGGCGCGATTCAGCTCATCGGTGTAGGGCTTGGTGTCCAGCACGCCGGACTTATTGATATTGCCTTGCCACAACATCGTGTCCTTGGCATGGACGTGGAAGATCGCGCCGCCCAACTGGCGAATCGCTGCGAGCGGATCGATGCCCTGCCAGAACAAATGGCTGGGATCGAAATTGCATCCCACATTGTCGCCGGCGGCCTCGCGCAAACGCAGCATCGTCTCCGGCGAATAGACCAGGAAACCGGGATGCATTTCGATCGCGATCTGCACGCCGTGATCCCGCGCGAACCTGGCATGCTCGATCCAGAACGGCAGCGCCTTTTCTTCCCACTGCCACTTGAGCAGTTCGGTGAAATCGGGAGGCCACGGGCAGGTCACCCAGTTCGGGAATTTCGCCTGCTCGGAATCGCCGGGACACCCTGAAAAATCAATCACGGTGCGTAGGCCCAATTTTTCGGCCAGCAAAATTGTGCGGCGCGATGTGCTCACGAATTTTTCGCGTACTTCCTTGACCGGATGCAGCGGATTGCCGTGGCAGCTCAGAGCGCTGATCGAGATTCCGCGATCGGCGAGCTTCTTCTGAAACGCGGCCAGCGCCGCGGCGTTCTCCAGCATCTCGAGCTTGCAGTGGGGATCGCCGGGATAGCCGCCTGTGCCCAGCTCCACGGTCGAAATACCGAGCTTCTTCACTTGGACGATGACTTCGTCCAGCGCAATCGGGCCAAACAGGGCGGTGAAAATGCCGAGACGCATCTGCGTTTTCCTCCCCCGGCGTGACTGAACCAAAAACCCGCGCCGCGAAATCGAGAGTGTATATCACTCCGCGGGGCGCGGGGCTGCACAATCCGGGAATTAAGCCAGATGGCCGGGCCTCGTGCGGGGCGCGCGGCAGCAGCGAGGGCTGTGCTATTATTCAGGATGGCTCAAACAGCGTATGGCCGGATGCCGGACCCGCCGCCCGAAAATAAAGCGGCCGCTGCTGGTGCGTCCACTATTGAAGTCGTCCGCTACATCCAGCTGAAACTGGCCGCGCTGGGCCAGCCCGCGGGCCTTCACGACGACAGCGATTTTCTCGACCTCGCGCGCCCTCTGCTTCGTAATTATCACCAAAAAGATTTGATGCTTGGGGAGCACTTGTGCCCCGCGGACCTGCGCGTCCAGGCTTTTCTCGACGATTATCTCCGAGCGGAATGCCCTCGCGGGGCTGCGCGATTGCCCAACAGTGCCTTTGTGCTGGACCGGCCGGGCCTCGCGCGAGTGATGTCCCTGCCGCACGGCGGAGAGAGTTTTTCTTCCCCGTATCTCAAGTCGTATCGCGTGCCGCAGGGCATTCTGCACAATCCGAAGAGCGACCGTCGCACGACGCAGGGAATTTTTCACATCGTTGAAGGTGGCTTGCCCATTCCGGCGGACAAGATCGCCGTGCCGCGAAGAACATTCGCCGCGCTGCTGGATGCCGCACTGAAACCACCCGAGAGCGTGATGGTGCTGCCATTTGCAGCAAATCAAGGCGAGCAGGTTCGCCTCTTCGTTTCACTGCTGCTTCGTCCGCTGGTTTGTCCGGCGACGGGCCGCGACCCTCAGAAATCCATGGAGATTCGATTCTTCGCGCCGGGCAGTCTGGTGAGCAATCTGGATTTCGTGGAAGGCATCTTCGGGAACGGCGGCGATCCGTACCTGCCCGAAAACGACGCGGCGCTGGACGCGACGCATTGGACGGGCCACACCGGCTGCGTGATTCTCGCGCCGCATCTCGCGGGAATCCTGAAGAAGGATCTCGGACTTCCGCACGAGAGCGAAGCGACGGAACGTCAGCGGCGGGACGGAATGTTCTGGCGCGACCCCCACGAGCCGTACAACGGCGGCGGCGCATTCAAGGTCGCGTGCCGGGACGCGCGCGGCGTGATGGTGACGATCATCGCCGACAATTATTACGGCTACTGCAAGAAAGAAGTGAAGACGCAAATCAGTTTCGCGGCGAACCTCTACGGCTTGGCCGAAGAGGAACACGCGGGCGGCGCGATCGCGTTCGCGACGTACGTGCTGGGACAGGATTTTCACGCGGGGCGGACAGTGAGTCTGAAGAAGGCCGCGTTTGGCAACGCCATGCAGCTGCTCGGGCCGATGGTGGAGGTTAAGCCCGAAGGCTACGCCGTGGACCGGCGCTACGCGAACATTCTGTACGTGCCGGAAGATGCGCGCTTCAGCGTGCTTGACGGAACAATCCGCTGGGGAAGCGCCGGCGCCGAGCGAAGCCTGATGCTGCGGCGCGAAACGACCTATGTGCTGCCATCCGGTTTTCGCGTGCGAATGGAAAAGCAATCGGCCGGGTCGGCGTGGCGGATGGTGGGCGCGCGGCCGCGCGGCACGTTGTGCCACAAACCGTGCACGGTTTCCGGCGGCGGAAAATCGGAAATATCCAAATCGATCGCCAACGTGATTCTGAATGGGCCGGTGTTTGTTCGCGATTATCACCGCGATATGGATCAGGTAGCCGAAATCCTGGCGATGGATTTTTCGCGCGCTTACAAGCATCGCGTGCCCGACGAGCGCACGAAGCGGCCCATCCTCAGCGTGGACCGGACACTGGGCTCAGTGATTCAATTGCTCACGCCGTCCTCGGAACACACGGACGCGCACAACGACTGGCTTCGCGCGCTGCCGCAGACGATCCGGCAACTCGTTTACACGGTGAAGCGCTACTACCTGCCCGAGTGGGGCGACGATTGGCGAAAGCATTTCTCGGTGGACCGCGTGAATGGCTTCTGGGGCCACGAATTGAAATTCGACAATCAGAGGCTGGTCAGCAATTACTTGCGCGTGGGATTCGATGAGGATGGCTCGTGGCGCATCTACAAATTGCGACCGGATTTCTATCCCGCGGACAAGGTGCAAGTGGAGGACGACATCACGGTGTCGGTCGTGCTGCCGCGCGAGAGTTTGAACGATCTGGATAAAGAGGCGAAGAATCCGAGCGTCAAGCTGGTGAAAAATTGCGAACTGCTTCTCTTCCAGCGGCCCGACGACGCGATTCATCGCGGGGCCGACCGGCAAGCCGAAGCCGATATCGCGAGCCCCGGCACATTTCTCTCGAACTACGAACCCTTCGAGATCGAAGCGGCCGCGCGAATCGCAGGCCATGTGGCGGAGTTCGACAAATACACGGACCCGATGAAGCGCTTGCTGGAAGATTTTGTCGCGGGCGTGACGACTTCGTTTGTCGTTTCGTCAGCGCATCCGCGGGTCGTGAACGGCAAACCGTCCAAGAATCCGCGCTACCTGCAAAAGCGGCCAGACCTCGAGAATCCACGCGAAACCTATCTGGCCGAGATCGCGGCGCGCCTGGAACGCGAAATCCCGGCGGAGCGGCCGGTGCATTTTCCCGTCAACTCGGTGCTGGCCGGGCGACGAAATAATCCGCCTGACCCCGAGATCAATCTGCCGCCGCTTGCGGTGTACAACCCGATTCACTATCAGGAGCTGCCTGAACTGTTCATGGAGTTCATCTCCAGTCTTACGGGCAAGTCGCCTTCGACGACGGGATTCGGCAGCGAGGGCGCGCTCACCAAGGGGCCGTTCAACGCGCTGTGGCCGGTGGTGGATTTGAATAACGCGCTCGTTTCTTCCATCCTGACGCAGTACGCGGGATTCACGACTTCGGCAGGCTACGTGGGGCCGCGCGTGCGCGTGGATCACGACGTCAGCATGCTGGTTCCGGAAATCTGGTGCCGGATGCGCGTGCACGAGCGCGACCCGAAATTCTTGATTGACAATGGGTTGCTGGAGCGCGTGGAAGACTTCGAGCTCGCGGGACGCACCGTTTTGGCGAGCCGTCTGGGCTATCGCATCACTTCGCTTTTCGTGGAACGCTACCTGGGACGTATTTTTGAGACGCCGGATGCTGTGCTGACCGAGGAGATTCTTCGGCCGGAAAAACAAAGTCTCGAGATGTTTGCATCCGGCGTGGATGCCATAGTCGACGCGCAGCGAAGCGTGGCGCTGAACTATTTCGAGGACGGCAGCGTTACGGCGGCGTGTCCTCCGCTGAAAGCGCTACTACACATTATGGCCCACGGCGAGTACGAGGGGATGAATCTGAGTACTCCTGCGTTTCGCGCGCTCTTCGAGAGGGACGCGCTGCTCGAAAGCGAATGGTACCGGGAACGTCTGCGGGTGAAACAACAGCGCGACATCGAACTATGGAATCGTCACGTCCGGGCGTTAGAAACATTTCGGCGCACGGCCGCGTCTGCAACCAACCACGAATTCAACGTGGAAGCGCGCCTGCAATCCGCGCGCGTGGAATTGGCCCGCGTGAGTTCGCCCGCGTATCTCGCCGAATTGCGCGGCACGATCGGCGCCGATTCGTTTCACGGGCAGCTTACCGGCTAGTCTTCCTGCCCGCCTTCCATTTCAGATGGGCCTCGTGCCCTGGTAAACGTGCCGGTAGCGGACGACGGAAACTCGCGCGAACCGTCACAATCCCTGTAGACTTGGTGTGCATCAAATAAGTCTATGGACAACCGCTTGCGAGCTCGCATCGCCACGTTTGTAAGCATTATCCAGGCGATTCTCTTCCTAGGTCATTTTTTCATCTACGAGACGTGGCGCCAGTTTGCGCCAGCCTCCGCCGCGGGCGTGATCCTCGGGCTCCGCATTCCTCTGGCGATCTTGTCGGTGAGTTTCGTTTCCGCGTCGTTGCTCTCGTTTCGCTATTACAATTTCTTCGTCCGCACCTTTTATACGCTGGCGGCCGTTTGGACCGGGTTCCTGAATTTTCTATTCCTGGCAGCGTGCGCCTGCTGGATCGTCTATCCCGTGGTGAGGGTGTCTCATCTTCCAATCGGCCGCCCGGCGATCGCGGGCACGCTGTTCAGCCTCGCTATCCTGACCAGCGTCTGGGGGCTGATCAACGCTTCCTGGGTTCGCCTGATACGCATCAGCGTCGCGCTGCCGAACTTGCCGGATGCCTGGCGGGGCCGCGTCGCCGCGCTCGTCACGGACACGCATCTGGGACACGTGCGCGGGCGGCATTTCATGTCGCGAATCGTGGCGCGGCTTGCGCGATTCCAGCCCGACATCATTTTCATCGGCGGCGACCTTTACGATGGAACCAAAGTTGATCTCGATCGTGTGATCGAGCCGTGGAAAGAGATTTCGTCGCGCTTCAGCATCTACTTCGTCACTGGGAACCACGAGGAGTTTGGCGATCCCTCGCGGTATTGTGAGGCGATCGAGCGCGCCGGCATCCGCGTCCTGAAAAGCGACAAAGTGATCGTGGATGGATTGCAAATCCTCGGCGTGCAGTACGGCCACTCGGTGGACCCGAACTCTTTCCGGTCAGTGCTGGAGAAGGCGGAACTGGATCGCAACCGCGCGAGCGTCCTGATCTCGCATGTGCCGAGTCATTTGAACATCCCCGAAGAATGCGGGGTTTCCTTGCAGCTCTCCGGCCATACGCACGGCGGTCAAGTTTTTCCATTCAGCTGGTTCACGTGGCGAATTTTCGGCGAGTACACGTATGGATTGAAACGCTTCGGAGAGATGCTGGTGTACACCTCCTTCGGCGCGGGAACGTGGGGACCTCCCCTGCGCGTCGGCACGCATGCGGAGATTGTTCTCATCACGTTCGAGTGAGCGCGGATTCGCGTGCCACAATCTGCGGAGGATTTTGCGGTACAATTGCATTGGACGCGCCCGTAGCTCAGATGGATAGAGCGAACGCCTCCGAAGCGTTAGGTCGGGGGTTCGAATCCCTCCGGGCGCGCCACCTTCCAGCGTCCGACATTTTCAACGACTTCTGTTTCTCCCGGTAATTACTGCGGCGGAGCTTGCTGCGCTGGTGGCGCAGACGAACCCGGGCCACTGGGGCCGCCGCGGAACACGCGCGGTGTGCGAACCGCCGCCGCGGTGGGCAACTGGTCCTGACACAGTTCCAGGATTTCGATCGTCGCGAGACCCGTCTGCGCCGCCTCGTTGGTCATAATCCGAGTGTCTTCGTGAACGGGATTTAGCGAATCCGGTCCGGAGACGATGTGCGCATTCACGATGCCGGCGCCCTGAGAGAGCAGCGTGGCGAGAGCCTTTTGCGCGAAGGCCACGTTTTTCGTTTTCGAATACGCGTAGGCCGCGAGAGGCGGGCCGCTCTGCGCGCCGACGACGTAGCTCGCGTCCGCGCCCTCAGTGCCCGTAGTCTTGTCCTTGGTGAGGACATCCGCCGGCGCGAGGCCGATGCGGCACAGTTGCAGCCACGCCGTTTCAAAATCAGGGCGCCCGAGTAGCGGTAGCAGCTCGAACATGACTTCCCTGCCGCCCTGGATGGTGGCGAGGTTGTAGTTCACCGGAATGTAATCCTTCGTGTCCGGACTGGGGATCGGCGTAAGTTTGCCGGTCGCGTTGTCATATCCGACCACCGCCGCTGAACCGCCGCGGCCACCCACATTTTTCCTGCCGGTTTCGAGCCAGAAGGCCATGGTCATGATCGAATCCACGCCCGCGAGAATCTGGTCGCGCCAGCGGGCATCGCCGGTGCGCTCCCACTCCGTCATCCAATTGCCTGCGAGGGCGATCCAATCGGGGCCGATACGGATGCGCACGGGAGGCTCTCCCGGCACGCGAGGCTCGGCTTCGCGCATGGGATCGTAGCTCGCGACGGCCACGCCAGCCGACTCCGCCACCATGTGCATGATGTCTCCGGCGCGCTCGTCGGTGGTGAGGTAATGGAGGAAACGCCAGTGCGCGGCCTGGCTGATGCGGGCTTCTTTGGCTCCGTCGCCCCACTTGATGACGTTGTGGCGCGTGCCGAGCCCCTTCATCGGGCCGAGATGATAGACGTTGGTCTCGCTGGTGTTGCGGGCGTGCGCTTCCGCGAGGCGAAACACGTCCGCGCGGCCGGTGCGCACATAGCTGTACCAGAGCCACAGCGGCACGCCCAACTCGGTGTTGTCCCACGCGTGACCGCCCCAATCGTAGTGCCAGACGTGTCGCGGCGAAGAATAGGAGTGCATGAAGTCGCCGAACTGCCAGAAGCCGTACCAGCGGCGATCGTCCACCTGCTGCTGATAATAGGCGAGCACGGAATCGAGGCCGTCCTCGATGGATTTCTTGAACGCCGTGGAGCGATCGGGCAGGCTCCAGATTCCGAATACGCCAGTGGAGTGAATGTAGTCCGGCGCGCACGCGAGCAGCGGCAACTTGCTGCCGGCGTCCGCCATGGCGACGGTGTCGGTGCGGGTCGGCAACGCCGCGCTCGGGTAAAGCGTCAGTTCGGTGGTCCGGGCCACGCCGTAGGCCGTGCTCAAGCCGGCCTGCACGTCTTCATAGGATGCGTCGAGTCCGTGGGCCTTGATGTCGTAGTGGCGCATGTCCATCTCGGGACCGTCAGGCGACCAGAGCCAGGCGATGATCTGCGCCGAGGGACTGCTGGCTTGCCGCACCTCTAGCGAGGACGGATACGACTGCCAGAAATTTTTGACACTGACGGCGAGTCCCCCGCTGAAATCGCCGGCGAAGACCAAGCCGGGCGCGCGCTTGCCTGCGTTGGAGAAAAGCCAAGTGCTCTTCGGATTCGTGCGCTTGACGATGGTGAATCCGTCCGGATTCGGCTGGATGAGCTTGAGATCGTCCCAGATCGCGTTCATCGCTAACAGTGGGTTGGCGGTGAACGGCTGGCCCGCTTCTTGCGCGACGTTGCCGCCGCCGGGTTGCAGCGGCTCCGACCACAAGCCGCCGTCCTGACCGGCGAAACGCACAGTGCGGTTACGGGGTTCCTCGCGCATCGGCACTGCGAAATGCAGGCCGAGTCCGCGCACGAAATCTTTTTCCTGGTCGCCGTCAAACGTGAACGTGTGCAGGACGCGCACCGCCGTTTGACCGCTGTAAAAATAAAGCCGCACGGTGAACGGTAACCATTGGCGTCCGGACACCGCGCCGCGGTGCATGCCCTCGATCTTCACGATTGCGCGTACCGTGCCCGACTGTTCCACGGTGACATGCTTTACATCGCTGATATATTTCTCGCGAGTTGGGGATTCCTCGGGATCGGTTTCCGGCCCGCTTTGCAGAATGCAGACGAGCTGGGACGCGCCGGCCACATCTTTCCCCCCGATGCTCATCGAATTGATGATGTTCGAGCCGCTGAGGGGAATGGAACACTTGAGCGCACCCGTATCCACGAGGATTGACATGCCGTCATTCGTGACACTCAAGGCGCCTGCGGTCGCGGACGCACCCGGGGACAACGTCGCGGGACCCGCGAACCCAGCAGGTACGACGGTGGCGAAGCCGCTCCACTTGAGTGAGCCGTCCGGCCAGTAAGCCAGCGGCCAGGTCTGCAAGGGCAAGTTTGCGCCTTGCGCGCTCAGGCTGAACGTCGCGCCGCGCGCGACGGCGCCCTGCGCCCACGGAACTCCCCAACTAATGCCGGTGGGCAAGAGCGGCGGGTTTTCGCCAAGCAATGACAGCGCAACGTTGGAGGGAGCAACTGCGGCCGGAGAAGCCGGCTTTGGAGCCGGGACACCTGCGCCCAGCAGGTTGTCTTGCATCAGGGCGCCTGTGATTCCAGCACCGAGGAGAGTTGCATCCTTCAAGAATTCACGGCGAGTTCTTTCGCTCATCGATGGTCTCCTCAAACTGTGGGGGAGTTACGCAAAGTTGGACGCCGGTCGTAAATTGCGGGTTTCAAAAATGAGGGGCGAACATAAGTATCCCGGGATTAGTCATGCTCAGAGGGACGAAGACCCCGGCTATTTTTTTGTAGACCTTAAATCAACGCGACGTCCGCGGCGTTCACGCGCTAAGCGCCAGCGTCTTGATCTGATGTGCGAGCTTCTCGATCTCTTCGGCCTTGTGGACAAGATCCATTGAGAGCACGCTTGAGCTGTCAATCGTATCCACTTGTTTCCGCAGGTCGCCGACGAGCGATTCGAGCGCCGCCATGTCTTTCTTGATGTCCTTCTGATTTTGTTTCAAGATTGCGTGAGGATCGGGAATCGATCCGGGCCCATCCACATCCGCTGGATCCGGCGAACCGGGAATTCGCGGCTGTTGTTGCCGGGGTACGCCCGACGGCGTTGATTGGCCCGGCCCCCGGGAGGTGGCATCCGGAATTCCTGAATCTTGCGCGGCCAAAATCCCGCCGGCGGCCAGTGCGACGACACTCGCGAGGAATGCTCTGCGCCCGTCGATCATGAAATCCTCCCGTCGCCGCCCCACACGCCGGGAAGTCCCAACCACCGGGGCCGTCGGACGGCGGCGCGAATGTTATACTGCCTCGCTGCCTATTATGAACCTGGACCTCACAAAATGGACAGACTTTGCCCTGAGCCACGGGCTGAGGCTCTTCGGCATTCTGTTGCTGGCCATCATCTTCAACCGCATCCTGCGCGCCGTCACGCGTCGACTCATTCAAATCGCGCCGCCTTCGGACAAGAGCCGCGGTGCCCAGATGCACGAGCAGCACACGCGAACACTTTCCGGGATTCTTTACAGCGGTGGCACGGCTGTAATCCTGATTCTCGCGGTGCTGATGGCGCTGCCGGAACTGGGCTTCAGCGTTACGCCTATCGCAGCTGCGGCGGGTCTGGCTAGCCTCGCGTTGGGATTCGGCGCGCAGAACGTCGTCCGCGACTGCATCAACGGATTCTTCATCGTCTTTGAAGAGCAGTTCGTCGTGGGAGACATGGTGCGCATCGGGACGACTATGGGCCGTGTCGAACACGTCACGCTGCGCAGGACCGTGCTGCGCGATCCGGCGGGCGCGCTCGTCACGGTTCCCAACAGCGAGATCGGCGTGCTGGCGAATTTGAGCCGCGACTGGGGCCAGCTCTTCGTGGATGTGACGATTCCGCCCGACGGCGCGCTGGATGCGTCGCTCGAAGCGCTCGCCGCGCTCTCGCTTGAATTTCGCTCCGAGCCCGACTGGTCGCCCGTCGTCGTGGACGGCCCGCGCGTACTCGGCGTGGAATCGCTGACGCCGACCGGCGCCGTCCTGCGACTCCAGGTGCGCACCGCGCCGACGCGACAAGACGACGTCGCGCGGGAGTTGCGGCGCCGGATTCAGATTCGCTTCGAGCGGGAACATCTCAGGCTCGGCGAAGTGCAGCGCGTCGAGATAATCGATTTGGGCGCGCGGAATCGTCCAGAGCCAGCAGAAACACAATCTCCGCGGCAATCTTCGTGACCTCGGCCTTTCCCATCGCGGTCGCGCCGCGTGCAATGCCGGGGGGATCCGGTCAATGACGCTGGAAGAAGCGCTACTTTCCGTTTGGCGGCAGAGTCTCGCCGAGGATGCAAACCTCGTGGAGCTGGACGGCCGGAAATTTCCCGTGCGACGAACGGCACGCCAACGGTTGCGCCAGGTGGAATTCGATTTTCAAGGAGAATCGTTCCGCGGAGTCGAACAGAATCGCGGCACGAAGTCGCGATGGGCCGCGCTTGCGCGAGCCGGTCAGAAAGTTATGCAATTCGTTTCGGGCGGGCGCTATCTGGCAAATGTTGCGGACGGCGCGGTTACATTTTACCGGCCGGCGGGGGGAGCGAAGAAACCAGCGCGCCCCGCGTGAAGAGGCGCCTTGGCCTACGCGGGATTTTCGGCAAGCGCCGGATGTTTCCCGGGCTCCGCTGCTTCGACTCGATTGCGCCCGCTTTCCTTGGCGCGGTACAGGGCCTCATCGGCGGCCTGCAACAACGCATCCGGCCCGCTTCCGGCGCCGCACTCCGCTGTCGCGACGGTTCCACCGCTGAGGGTCACCCGCAGTGTACCGGCGGTAGTCTCGAACGGCTCACGCGCGATTTCCGCACGAATGCGTTCGCCCCTTTCCTGGGCGGCCGCTGCGGTGCAACCCGGCAGTAGGATTAGAAACTCCTCTCCCCCGTAGCGACCCACGAGGTCATAGGATCGCACCGCGCGGCTCATTCGGATGGTGACTTCGCGCAGCACCTCATCGCCCGCCAGATGGCCCATCGTGTCGTTGACTTTCTTAAAGTGGTCCACGTCCATGAGGACCATGCCCAGCGAACTTTGTTCGCGCTCCACTCTCTGCAATTCGCGCTGTGCCAGCTCGATAATTGCTCCGCGGTTCCAAACTCCGGTCAGCGCGTCGTGGCTCGCCTTGAAGCTCATCACTTCCCGCGCCTTTACAAGATTGTCCTCCAGCTCCAGCACGCGCAGTCCGACGCGCAGCCGCGCGCGCAGTTCGCCGGCGTAAACCGGTTTGGTCAGATAATCATCCGCGCCGGATTCCAATCCCTCGATCACGCTATCGCGCCCGCCCTTGGCTGTAAGCAGAACAATATAGACATACGCATCCGGGGGGCTCATCCGCAATTCGCGGCAGACGGTTGGCCCGTCCATCTCGGGCATCATCCAGTCCAGCAGGGCCAGACGCGGACCGCCGGGAGATTTCAGACTCGCCAGCGCTTCCACGCCATTATTCGCGAAGATGATTTCGTAGTCCCATCTCCGCAGGAGGCTTTGCGTGAGCCATCGCGAGGTGGGATCGTCTTCGGCGAGCAGGATCTTCATCGGGCAGCCTCCGGATGGAAATCTCGGAGCGCCGATTCGAGCCGCGCGATCTCAGCCTCCAGTTGGACCCACTCTGGTTGGGCAGCAGCGCAATTCCCTTCACGGCCAGACTGCTCCAGCCGCTCAGCGCATGCCGAAACCGCGGTCGCGCCCAGACTGGCCGCGGCGCCCTTCAGCCGGTGAGCTTCCTGCTCGATGCGATTTGGATTTTGATCCTCAACGGCCTTGTGAAGCGCACCGACTTGGCGCGGCAAGTCTTCCAGAAAGATCCCAATCAGGTCGGTCAGCAGTTCTAGATCGCCCTCAACGCGCTCGAGCGCTGAAGCGTGGTCGAATGCGACGGCCGCCGGAGCTGGAGGAGACGCGGGCGATGCGGGCAGCGTTGGAGTTCGATCGGAGGTCACGCGGTCAAGCTCCTCAAACAATTGTTCAACTCGAATTGGTTTTGTCACGTAGCCATCCATTCCCGCGCGCAAACAGCGTTCTCTGTATCCCGCCATCGCGTGCGCGGTGACTCCAATGATGGGCAGGTGCGTTCCCAAACTTATTTCCTGTCCGCGAATTGCCTCCGCGGCTTCGATGCCATCCATGCCCGGCATCTGAATGTCCATGAGCACGGCGTCGAACGCGCTATGGCCCCACTCCGCAATCCGATCGAGAGCTTCCCTTCCGTTGGTTGCGATCGTCACACTATGACCGCGACGCTCGAGCAACCGTCGTACCAGCTGCAGATTCACCTCGTTGTCCTCGGCGACCAGAATGCGCAGCGGCCGAGCGGCGGACGTGCTCGCGCGCGTTGGGGGCGACTCCTCAATGACAGGGGCACCCCCCATCGCCGCCAAAATCGCCTCCAGGAGCTCCGACCGACCGATTGGCTTGACCAGGCAGACTTTGATGCCGAGCGTGTGGCATCGTTCTGAATCTCCCAATTGGCGATCGGAGGTCAGCATCATGATCGTTGCGCCGGCGAGTTTCGGATCGCTCTGAATTTGCTCGGCAACTGCGAAGCCGTCCATACCGGGCATGTGCGCATCGAGCAACACCAACGGAAACAAGCGGCCTGCGTCGCGCGCCCAGCGCATCGCGGACAAAGCAGCTTCACCACCATCCGCCAGCGTAGGCTGCATGTGCCAGTGCTTCAGCATCTCCTCCAGAACCACGCGATTGGTCTCGTTGTCATCCACGACCAGAACCGCAATATCTTCGACGCGCATCGGCTTGGGCGCTAGCTCACTGGCTGCAGTGGCCCGCGCGTTCTCGAACCCCACCGTGAAATGAAATGCGCTTCCCCCATCCGGTTCGCCCTCCACCCAGATCCGCCCGCCCAGCATCTCGACGATCCGTTTCGAGATCGTCAACCCGAGGCCCGTACCCCCGAATCGCCGCGCCATCGATCCGTCGGCTTGCGCAAACGGCTCGAATATGAGTTTTCGCTGGTCGTTGGAAATTCCGATTCCCGTGTCGCGCACCACAAAATGGAGCGTGCCCCCATTTTCGCCCGCGGATTCCAAATCCACTTCGAGCGACACTCCCCCCTTTGCCGTGAACTTGATCGCGTTCCCGACAAGATTCACCAGCACCTGCCGCAATCTTCCGGGGTCGCTGACCACCACACGTGGCACGCTTGCGGCGATTCCATTCGTGATTTCGAGACCTTTCTGATGCGCGCGCACCGCGAGCGTTTTCATCGTCTGGACTAGGAGCTCCCCCAGATCGAATTCCGTTTTTTCCATGTCAAACTTGCCGGCCTCAATCTTCGAGAAATCGAGTATGTCGTTGACGATTCGCAGCAGGCTATCCGCCGAACCGCGTACCAGAAGCAAGTACTCCCGTTGTTCCTTGCTTAGCTGCGTATCCAGCGCCAAATCCGTCATCCCCAGGATTCCGTTCATCGGCGTCCGGATTTCATGGCTCATGTTCGCCAGAAACTCGCTCTTTGCGCGGTTGGCGGCTTCGGCCGCTTCCGTGGCGCGTTCCAGGGCTCCCTGCACCGCGCGGCGCTCGGAGATGTCGATGAAAGAAACGACCGCGCCCGAAATTACGCCGTCCTGAAACATCGGATGCGCCCAGAATTCCACCGGGAATAAAGTCCCGTTCGCGCGCCGGAAGTATTCCTCGTCACTATGGGCGTCCACGCCCTGCGTCACAGCATGCGCGATCGGGCATTCGCTTTCGGGATACGGACTGCCGTCCATGTGATGGGAGTGCGTCAACTGATGCATGTTCTGCCCGAGCAACTCCTCCGCATCTTTGCAGCCCAGCAGCCGCACCGCCGCCTGATTGCAAAGCGTGGACCGCCCTCGCTGGTCCAACCCGATAATCGCCTCCGCCGCGGAGTCCAGCAGCAGCCGGGATCGCTCTTCGCTCTGCCGCAACGCTCCTTCGGCGTGCTCGCGCACTGTGACCTCGCCATGCAGCGCCGCGGTCCTCTCTTCCACTCGCAATTCGAGTTCGCCCCGCGCCTGCCGCAACTCGCCATCTTGCCGGCCGAGCTGACTTAGCATCTCGTTGAAACCTTCGATCAGCGCCCCGACCTCGCCGCCCGCATTCGGCGCCGCGCGAATCGAATAGTTCTTTTGCACCGACACCAGCTTCGCCGTCCATGCCAGTGCGCGAATCGGATTTGAAATCGTTCCTTGCAGCCGCGAGGCAAACAGAAATGCAGCTAAAGAGAGTGCGACCAAAATTGCCAACGAGTACTCGATGTCCCAGCGTAAATTTGTCCAAAGCTCGTCGCTGCTGGACGCCAGAACAATGGTGCCCATGGCCCGTCCGCCTAGAACAATCTCGTGAGAAACCTGGATGCGATGGAGTCCCGAGCCCCCGGCATCCCTCGCCTCAATTTTAGGGGCGCAGGCAGACGAATTCTTATCCCGCTGGTAACCCGCAAATAGCCAGCCTTCCGGACGGTAAAGGCACGCGAAGACTATATTTTTCTGGTTGTGCAACTGTTCGAGGGCCTCCCGCGAAAAGTCCGAATCGCCCGCCAGCAGCGCCTCCGAGTTGCTCGCGCCGATGAACTCCGCCAGCGCACTCAGATGATCCTTTGTGTCCCGGCCGTAGGCCTGAACGTCATATTCAATCGAGGCCGCGCTGGCCACCAGCAGCACGCCGACCGTGATCCCCATGATGATGAGGATCAGCTTCGCGCGAATTGTCAGCGTCGAAAAACGAACCATTCCGTTCCCCTCACACGAAATCCAGACTCGCGCACCGCGCGCATCTCTACCACTGCGCCCGCAGGCATCTCGCGTAATCCTTCGCAGCTTGGAGACCAAATGCGTTCTGACGGAAAACCTGAAGTCACTAAGAATCAATCAGTTGCGAGGCAATCTTCCGGCAGACTCAGAGGAAGCTCGTGGGGTTTGTATCGAATAGAAACCGGCTGCGCCGCTGTGGCACATCGGCTCGCCAACCCCGCCATTTTCTGCCGGCTGGGCGGTGTCACTTCAAAAAAGTCGCTGCAAGAATCTTCCGCAATCTCCATCGGCGGCTGCGCGCTAGCGCAGTAAATCTTCCAGCTGGACACGCGTCTCCGTCTTCGCGTCCCGATATTTCACGATCACGCCCGCTTGCAACGAAAGGCTCCATTTTTTCCCAGCAGCCTGCGTGACCGCTCGCGATCCAGGCACAACGATCGCTCCTTCGGGAATCACCAGCGGCGCGTCGCCGCTCGCCGTGTGAACCTGGTCATGAACAAGATCGAAGACCGGCGTCGAGCGATTCAAAATCGTGCCTGTGCCCAACACGGCGAGCCGCCGCACGACAGTCCCTTCGTACACGCCGCAATTGCCGCCGACCAGCACGTCGTCTTCTATGATCACGGGCTCAGCGCCCACCGGCTCGAGAACGCCTCCCAACTGCGCGCCCGCCGAAATATGGCAATTCTTTCCCACTTGCGCGCAGCTTCCCACCAGCGCGTGCGAATCCACCATCGTGCCTCCGCCGACGTACGCGCCGACGTTGATGAACATCGGCGGCATGCAAATTACGCTGCGCCCAACGTAGCAGCCGTCGCGAATGCTCGATCCGCCCGGCACGATGCGCACACCGCTCTCCAGCGACATCGCGCGCACCGGAAACGTCGCCTTGTCGAAGAACGGCTGCCGCCGCGCGTCCACCGACATATCCACAACCGCGCCCATCCGAAAGCCGAGCAGAATTCCCTTCTTCACCCAGGCGTTCGTCCGCCAGCCCGTCGGCGACGCTGCATCCGGCTCCGCCGCGCGCACTTCGCCGCGGTTCAATGCGTCCTTGAACGATTGAAAGAGGCGAAAGTGTTCTTCGGTGTAGCGCCCCGGCGGCGCGTCGAACAGCAGTTCAATTTCGGACTGCAGCATGCGCCCTCTCGACGAGGCCCAGCGATTCGAGCACGCTCTGAATGCGCGCCACGGTTTCCGGCTTCGGCGGCACCAGCGGCAGCCGCCACACCGGCTCGATCAATCCCATGATCGCGAGCGCTGCCTTCACCGGCATCGGACTTGTCTCCACGAAGTTCACATCCATCAGCGCCAGGTACTTGCGGTGAATCGCGCGCGCCCCGGCGAAATCGCCCTGCAAACAAAGATGGGCGAGCTTCGTCATCTCGACCGGAATCTCGTTCGACGCCACGGAAATAATTCCGTGCCCGCCAAGCGAGCAGAGCGGCAGCGTCAGCGCGTCATCACCCGAGAGAACGACGAAATCTTTCGGCACGATGCTGAGGATCTGCCCCATTTGCGGAATATTTCCCGAAGCTTCTTTAACCCCCACGATATTCTCGATCTCGGACAGCCGCTTCACTGTCGCGGGTTCGATGTTCACGCCCGTGCGCCCGATAATGCTGTAGAGAATCACGGGCAGCGAACTCGCCGCCGCAATCGCGCGATAATGTTGGTACAACCCCTCCTGCGTCGGCTTGTTGTAGTACGGCGCCACGCTGACGATTCCGTCCGCGCCGAGCGCCTGCAACTCGCGCACCGTCTTTGCGACTTCAGCCGTGTTGTAGCCGCCCGCGCCCGGCAACACGGGCGTCTTCCCCTTCGCTTCTTCCAGCGTGACCTCGATCACGCGCAAATATTCTTGGCGCTCGAGCGTCGGGCATTCGCCCGTCGTGCCGCATGGCACCAGAAAATCCACGCCCGCTGAGATCTGCCGTCGCACCAATTTCCGCAGCGCCGCCTCATCAAGCGAACCATCCCGCTGAAATGGTGTGACCAACGCCGTTCCGCATCCGGTAAACATAGGCCTTCTCCTCCCGCTCCGAAAATCCGCCGCCGCAATCCGCACCACGCGTCTCGTGCCTCAATTCCAAACTCTGTGCCCTCTGTGCCCTCTGCGCCGTCAGTGTCCTCGGTGTTTCATCTCCCCATCCGTGCATCCATGCTTCCTTGCTTCCTTGCTTCCTTGCTTCCTTGCCTCATCCGCCGCTCACCCCAGCTCCCCCAGAATCTCCCGAAACTCAAAAAATCCCCGCTTCCCAATCACCCAGCGCGACGCCAGCAGCGCCCCCTGCGCGAACCCTTCGCGGCTCCGCGCCGTGTGCCGCAACGTAATCGTATCGCCCGCCGAATCAAACCCAATCTCGTGCGTCCCCGGCGCAGCCCCCGCGCGGCTCGCGCTCAAATCAATCGGCCTCGCGTACCCGGCGGCCCGCATGTCTTCCGCCAGCTTCAGCAACGTGCCCGACGGCGCATCTTTTTTCTGCGCGTGATGCAGTTCCCAACCCCACGCGCCGTACTCGCCGTGCTTGGCGAAGAGTCCCGCCGCATCCGCAACAATCTTCATAAATAAATTCACGCCCACCGAAAAATTCGGCGCCCACACCACGCCAGCGCCGCTCTTCGCCACCGCTTCACGCACGGACGCCATTTGATCGTGCCAGCCCGTCGTCCCGACCACGCAGTTCACGCCGAGCGCTGTGATCTTTCGCACGTTCTCAGCCGCCGTCGCGGGAGTCGAAAACTCGATCGCCACTTCCACGCCGCGAAAGTTCTCCGCCGTGATTCCCGCGCCGCCCACGTTGTTGTCAATATCCAGACGCAGCCGCACCTCGAATCCGTGCTGCGGCGCCAGTTGCTCGATGAGCCGCCCCATCTTGCCATAGCCGACAATCGCCATCCCGCGTGTCGCCGCAGCGCTCATTCACTCGCCTCGCCCCACACGGTAGTTTTAATCAGTCTCCGCACCAATCGCTCGTACAAATCCACCGCCTCCATCAATTCTTTTTTCGGCACGCGCTCTTCCGCTGTGTGCGCCAAGTGAATGCTCCCCGGCCCGATCAACAGCGGCTCTCCCCATCCCGCGCCCAACACCGGAATGTCCGTCGCGAACGCCACGATCGTCGTCGGAAATCCGTCGAACGCGATCATGCGCATCGCCAGGAGTAGCGCCATTTCGGTAGCTTCCGCGCGGCCCGTCACGATGCGCTTCACTGCTTCGCGCAACGGCTCCGGATCCCCCACCAACCGAAACATCACGTCCGCCTCGGCGTAATCCGCTAGCACATTCGGCGCGCGCCCGCCGGAAATCAATCCGACGTTCAGCGTGGTTTTCCCCAGGAGCGCGTCTTCCGGCAACGGAATATGCCGAATATCTTCCAGCACATCCAACAGCGTATGAATCGCCGAATGTCCCAGCTCAGGATACGCCGAATGCGCGAGCTTGCCGCGCGTAACGATTTGAAATCGCAGCGCGCCTTTCGAGCCCAGCGCCAACAAGTTCTGCGTCGGTTCGCCGTTGATCAAATAGCGCGAGCCGCGGGGCATCGCGGCCGCCACTTTCGCCCCCGCGCTGTTCCTCTCTTCGCCGACCACAAACAGCAGCCCGAACCCGCGCGCCCCCGACGCCAGCAAGCGCTCCGCGGCCTGCACCATCGCCGCAATGATGCCTTTCGCGTCGCACGAGCCGCGTCCCCAAAGAAATTCGTCGTCCTCGCGCGAAGCGAAAAACGGCGGCACCGTGTCCATGTGGGTCGAAAGCGTCACGGCAGGCTCGCCCCAATGCGCGAACACATTGAATCGACCCGGCTCGACGTCCATCCTCTCCACCCGCCCGCCGTATTTTTCCGCCAACGCGCCAAGCTGCGCAAACAAAAATTCCCCCACCGGCCCTTCGTGGCCGGTGACGGACTCGATGTCCACAAGCGCGCGCGTCAGCTCAAATAACTTCATTGCCCCATCTTTTTCGGGATTGGAAACGCAGGGAGAAGTGTCGGCGCGCACTAGGACTCGCGTGCCTTCGCTCCTCGATAGCGCTCCACCCGTTTTTGCCGGATGACAGTGGACAGGCTCTTAGCCTATCCCCCAACCGCCGTGAACCTCAGCCTTCACGACGATTTCGGCGGACCGTTGCCTGTGCTAACCCTTTTCGCCTGGGCCTCCGAAGCTGTTCGGAATTGCAGGCCCCGCTACTGGTGGCGTCCGCACCTCTACCAAGAACACTTTCAGGCTACGCGACCCCTCCCCCGCCTGTCAAATTATTGTTCCCCGGACTCGCTCGTCACGGCCCAGCCGTGCCTGGCCTCACGGCTCGAACTTGACGGGCACGGAGACATCGTAGCCTCCTCGCTTGAGTTGTTCGGCGTTGCGGATAACTGTCCCATTCATCTTGACATTTTTGAACAGGACCGGAGCGACGTGCTTGCCCATCATCAGGCCAGGTTTTGTGGGAGTGTAGAAAGTGCAATTCTGAAAAACAAAATTGGTCAGCGGCCAGTCGCCGCCGTCAATATAGATGTGCCCGCCGTCGTTTTCAAAGCTGTCGTTTATGAATTGAAAATCGTCCAAAGGCGCGTTTACGCTGGCCCTGGCGCCCGCGGAATACCCTCGCCCGGTAAAATACGCAGGCGACAACTGAATCCAGATGGCGAATTTATTGTGGTTGCTGATGAAGTGTACATCCTCGAAGCGCAGGTGGGTGACAGCCGGGGCTCCGCCATATCCGATGGCCAGGCCGGCGGTATAGGTGTAGTCCACAAATCCTTTCACCACAAAATCATCGATGCCCCGGGCCGCGCCCGTTTTGGGGTCTGCGCCGCGATAAAGGGCCCAGCTATCGTCCATGGACATCGCCAAACCGTCTTGGATCAGGATGTGACTGCTGCTGCTGAAGTCGTAGACGTCATCGTGGTACTGCTGCTTGCGGTTGACGATCTTGATGTGGTGCGTCGAGAAATTCTCGGTGCCCATCACGTGCACGGTCCAATAGGCCGAGCGCAAGAGCAAAAGATCCTGAAAGGAAATATTGCGGCAGTTTCTTACGACGTAGCCCCTGATTCCCGTACCGTGAGGATCGAGCACCTTTCCATCCGCGTCCCGTGCGCTTCCGTCCGACAAGTCAGGTTGGAAGTCATGCCACAGGTTCGGATAACCCTCCATGTCAATCGTGCCGCGCCCCGCGAGGCCGGCGTTCTCCACGCCGTCAAAGACAAAAAAGGCCCGCAGCGGCCTACCTCCGGCAGGCGTGGCCGCCGAGGTGTAATCCGCACTCTTGGTCGAGCCTCTGATCTCCGCGCCGACGTCCACGTAGAATTTGACGTTGCTCTTCATCATCACTGTGCCGGTGAGGTAGAGCCCGGCAGGAAAGAAGAGCACACCGCCTCCGGGCCGGGCAGAAACGTCGCTGATGGCCTGGTTAATCTTCTCGGTTTCGAGAGTCTTACCCGTGCTGTCCAGATGGTAGTCCTGGATGTTGACCACATTCGGATCGCCGAGCTTGGGCGCATTCAGTTCCGGCGGTTCGGCAAACAGCATCAATCCCGTGCTGTAAAACGTCGGCGCATCGTTGAAAAACAAGACCAGATACCGTGGCTGATCCAGATCGAAGCTCACCGTGTTGCCGCTAATGTGAGGCTGAATCCCATAAGCCAGCGGCCGGACCTGGGCCGTGAGCACCTTTCGCTCGCTGATCAGCACGGTGACAGTGACGTGCACCTTTCCGGTCATGGCAAAGCTGGCGTAGTCCATCCAGTTAAACTGGTCGTACGTCAAAAAATTGTGCACGAATACCGGCTGGCCATCCACCGTGACCTGGTACGCCTGGCTCGGCACCGCTCCCGGAAAAGGGGCATACGGGGTGACGGAGGCGAAGGAGGCCACCGGCAAAAGCATCAAGAACAATCCGATCGAACGCCCGAACATTCTGAACACGATGTGGTCCTCCTGCAAAACATCAGAGATGCAAATAAATACAGATCTCGATGTCCCGGCGGATTATGCCCTACACGACCCCCAAAAACGAAATGGCGCTCTATCAATCAGTTGATTCAGACGCAGGAATCGCAGAGGGAATGCCCTGAAGTACGAGAGAGGAAAATCGCGCGGCGTCCCGCGCAACCGGGACGCCGCGCGAACCGACCCAGGTTTACTTCCTGCCGAACGTGTAGCCCAGCGAGACCGTAAATTCCGGCACGAAGTTGCTGCCGAATTGGCTGAAATTTGGAATGTAGCGAACGTCCACCTGTGGCTTGAGGAAAATCCCTCCTTTGGCGTACAGCTTCACGCCAATGGCGCCGTGCACCTGGAAGTGCGTGGACGCCCCAACGAGCTCGCTGTAATTGCCGAGAAGACTACTGCTCTGGCTATAGTAGCTGTGAATGCTCGCCGATCCGACCCCGCCTTCGAATTCGGGGACGAAATGCCCCTTGGTCAGGTCGTCGGGGATCGGATGATAGATCGCGTTGAAGTCGAAGAAGATCGGGCGATAGCCGAGGCCCAGGTAGTCGCCTTGTGAAAATTTGAAGTCGCTCTCAACTCCGAACCCGAGTCTCGATTTGAACATGAAATCCCCGCCGATCTTGCCGAATGCCCCCGTCATTTTCGGAGCATTTTCGCCGGGGTTACCCGTGACGTAATCATCCTGGTCAACGCAATACATCATACTGGTGCACGCGCTGTCGGTGGCGATACCCGCTCCGAAATAAGCGCTGACGCTCTGCGCTTGGGCGCGCGGAGCCACTGCCAGCGCCAGCAAGAAGAGGAAGACGATTGGAACTGCCCGAAGTATGGGTTTCAAGTTACACGCTCCCGGTGCGAGATTGGGGTCACTAGGAACCTAACCCAAGATTAGATGTAATGTCGCGGCATCCGGTTGTTTCTTTGGGGCGGCAGGTTACAAATCAGTCAGCAAAGTGGAACTTGAGCCGCTCTGCGGGCGTGAGCGGAGCGGGAGACGGCGGGCGAAATCTCCGGTTTCTGGAGTCCGCGCACCGGACCCGAGTGAGTGAAGCGAACGCGGGATCTCTCTCCCGAAGTTGGAGGCGCGGGTGGGATTTGAACTTGAGCCGCTTTGGCGGCTTCCGAGCCGCCAGGCGAAATCCTGAGTGAGCGCAGCGAGGGAAGGACCTCTCCGTTCGCGTTGGAGGCGCGGGTGGGATTTGAACCCACGCGTGGAGGTTTTGCAGACCTCTCCCTTAGACCTCTTGGGTACCGCGCCCCATTGACGGCCAGTATAGCGAATCGCGTTCCGTCTGTCAGGGTGCCGGCGGCGTGGCTGTACTTAGAACGGCCTCGCGCAGGAATCGCGCTGATTCTTCCGGCGGCGTCGGGCAAATGTAAAAGCCCGATCCCCACTCGAATCCGGCGACTTTGGTGAGGATCGGAATAATCTCGATGTGCCAGTGGTAGTGCTCGTTGGTTTCTTCGCCGACGGGCGAAGTGTGGATCATGAAATTGTAGGGCGGCTTGTCGAGCACGGCTTCGAGGCGGGCCAGCGTGTCCTTGAGCATCCGCGCGAGGCTGCTGTACACCGTGGTTTGGTTGTTCTCGAATGCCGAACCGTGCACCTTCGGCAGCAGCCACGTCTCGAAGGGAAACCGCGGGGCGTACGGCGCGAGCGCAATGAACGCATCGTTCTCCGAAATCACGCGGTCGCCGGCTTCACGCTCCTGCCGAATAATGTCGCAGAAGATGCAGCGCTCTTTTTCCTGGTAGTAGTGCTTGGAGGCATCCACTTCTTCGCGCACGCGCTTCGGCACGATGGGCAGCGCGATCAATTGCGAGTGCGGGTGTTCGAGCGACGCGCCCGCGGCCTCGCCGTGATTCTTGAAAATCAGGATGTAGCGGAAGCGTTTGTCGTTCTTCAGGTCTAGCATGCGATCGCGAAACGCCCACAGCACGTCCTCGACCGCACGCTCCGGCAGCGTCGCCAGCGTCCGCGCATGCTCCGGAGTCTCGATAACGATTTCGTGCGCGCCGACTCCGTTCATCCGGTCGTACAGGCCGTCGCCCTCACGGTCCAACTCGCCTTCGATTCCCAGCGCGGGAAATTTGTTCGCCACCACGCGCACGCGCCAGCCTGCTGTGTTCGCGGCGCCGTTCTCGCGGCCGTACTGCAGAATTTCCGTCGGCGTCTTTTCTTCATTGCCGGGACAGAATGGACAGAATCCCTTGTTCTTGATTTCCACTCTCTGCCGGACGAAATCGCTCGGCCGCTTGGCGCGGTCCGTGGAAATGATCACCCAGCGGCCTGTGATTGGATCCTTCCGAAGATCGGGCAACTCTTCCTCCTGCGAACTGGCTCGCCTGACCCAATCAGGCCCGCCCCGAGGCACTGGACACGTGCCCCACTTTGCCCGAGAAGGGCAACTACAGGGGCGCACTGTACGAAGAACGCCATCTTAGTACACGCCGTGCGGGTGCGTCTATTCTCGATGGAAATTGTTTTCGCGTTATCCGCCGGAGAAAGCGTCCTTGTGCAAACGAACTGTGGGGCGCCGACCCGGCGCCGCTTCAATCGCGAGAACGTCGAACCGGAACGCGGCCTCGGGAATGCGCCGCTCCAACAGGAATCGCCGGGCCATGCGCGAGATCACGCGGCGCTTATCGTGCGTGATGGCGTCTTCAGGTTTGCCCGCGGCGACGGGCTTCGTCGCGTCCGTCGCCCGCGTTTTCACTTCCACGAATGCGAGAACCGGTCCATCGTAACCGATCAAATCAATCTCGCCTTTCAATCCCGAAACTGTGTAATTGCGCGCGACAAATACGTAGCCGTGCCGCCGCAAGTACCAATAGGCGTACGTCTCGCCGCGAATTCCTTTTTGTTTGGCTTGTTGTTTTGCCGCGAGTCCCGTGGAAGGCAGTTCCGGCGCGAGGCCGCGTCGCGCCGCCCAATCCACCAGCAAGAACATGACGCGCGAAAAAATCGCCATGCGCGCTCCGGACCTCTGCTAGTGCGCCGCCTCTACGATGCACGCCGCAAGCGTGTCCACCGCGAAATCGGCCAGCGCCTCGTCAATCAGCAGCGGCGGCGAAAGCCGGATGGTATTCTCTCCCGCGCCGAGCAGCAACAATCCCTTGCGGAATGCGCGCTCGACGATGTCGTCGCGCAGATCGTGCGCGCGCTCCTTGGTCTTTTGGTCCGCGACGATCTCGACGCCGATCATCAATCCGCGCCCGCGAACGTGTCCGACCGTCGCGTGCTTCCTCGGCCAGTCCGTTATGCGCTCGAGAATGTATTCGCCCATGCGCTTCGCGTTTTCGATGTACTGCGATTCGAGCAATCGAATCGTCGCCATCGCCGCCGCGATGCACACGGGATTCCCCCCGAATGTCGAAGCGTGCGCGCCCGGCGGCCAGTTCATCAAATCCGCGCGCGCGATGGTCGCGGAGAGCGGCATCCCCGAAGCGATTCCCTTTGCTACGCAGAGGATGTCCGGCTCGAGACCCGCGTGGTCGCCCGCCCACCATTTTCCCGTGCGTCCCATGCCGCACTGCACTTCGTCGCTGATGAGCAGAATTCCGTGCTGGCGGCAAAGCTTCTGCAACTTCTTCAGATATTCCACCGGCGCGGGCAAGTATCCGCCTTCACCCTGGATCGGCTCGATCACGATGGCGGCGACGTCATTCGGATCCACGATCCTCTTGAAAAGTTCGTATTCGATGTACGAGCAGCACTCTTCGCAATACGCTTCTGTTTCGTTCCCATGCGCGCAGTGATACAGATCCGGATACGGCGCGTGGAAAACGCCGGACAGCAGCGAACCGAACCCTTTGCGCTGCACCGCTTTCGACGCCGTGAGCGAGAGCGCGCCCATCGTGCGCCCGTGAAACCCCCCGTAAAACGCGATAAATTTTTCGCGTCCCGTCGCGTATCGCGCCAGTTTCAACGCCGCTTCGATGGCCTCGGTGCCGGAATTTCCGTAGTACACGCGCTTCGGTCCGTCTCCCGGCACGATCTCGGACAATTTTTCCGCCAGCTCCACCAGAGCCGGATAATAAAAATCCGTGCCCGACAAATGAATTAGCTCCGCAGCCTGTTTCTGAATCGCGGCGACAACTTTGGGATGGCAATGGCCCGTCGCACACACGGCGATGCCGGCGGCGAAATCTACGAACGTGTTGCCGTCCACGTCTTCAATCAACGCGCCGTAGCCGCGCTGCGCGACGAGCGGATAGCTGCGCGTGTATGACGGCGAAATCAAACGCGCATCCCGCGCGAGAATCGCCTTGGCTTTCGGCCCCGGCAAGGGCGTCACCAGCCGCGCGAGCTTGGTTCGCTCCTTCGATTTCGCTTTTGCTCTCGCCTTCGCCATGGTTACCCCCCAGGAGCTATCGAGTCGAATCGCCCCGCTACACTTCGTCGGACTGCCCGCTGCGGCGGGCCTGCTGCAATCGGAACAGACGCCCATCGCGCCGCGGGGATACACGCGCCCGCACATCCAAGAAAATGGTCGGATTAATCAACGCCAAAAAGATTGGGACGCTCGACTGCCGGAAGGCAGTGTCTTGCAAACGGATTGGACACGGGCGTTTTCACTTGCGTTTCCAGCGAATTCCGCCGTCGCTAGTATCTTCCAAAATGATACCACGGTCGGAGAGCTCCGCGCGAATGCGGTCCGCTTCCTTGAAATCGCGGCGCTTCCGCGCGGCCTGGCGCTGGGCGACAAGCGCCTCGATCTCCGCATCGGCCGGCCCTTGCGGCGCGCCGATGCCGAGCGCCCGCACGAGTTCGGCATCGTCGTCGGTCAGCACAGCGAATATTGCGTCAAATTTCTTGAATGCGTCGGCGACGGCTGCGCGTTCGTTCTCGCGGAATTCGCCGCGATCCATGGCAATGTTCGCTTCGCGCAGCAAATCGAACACCGCCGCAAGCGCCTGCGCCGTATTGAGATCGTTCGCCAGCGCGGCCTCGAATTTTTCCACCGCGTTTGTTGCGGCCTGCGCGATTGCCGGATTCGTTCCGGCTGGAAATGGCGAACGATTCAAGCGATCCGCAAACGTGCGCAGCCGCTCGACCGAGCTCGCCGCTTGCTGCAATCCTTCCAGCGTGAAATTCAATTGCGTGCGGTACGGCACGGAAGCCAGCAGGAATCGCAACGAAGAAGGCTTGTAGCCTTCCTTCAGCAAATCGCGCAGCGTTGAAAAATTGCCGAGCGATTTGGACATTTTCTCGTGGTCCACCAGCAAGTGCTCGGCATGCAGCCAGTACCGCGCGAACATTTTTCCCGTGGCCGCTTCCGACTGCGCGATTTCGTTTTCGTGATGGGGAAATGCGAGATCAATGCCGCCGGAATGAATGTCAATCGTTTCGCCGAGATAAAGCATGGCCATCGCCGAACATTCGATGTGCCAGCCCGGGCGGCCTTTTCCGATTGGAGTCGTCCAGAATTCCTCGCCCGGCTTGGGCGCTTTCCACAGCGCAAAGTCGCGCGCGTCGGCTTTGTCGTAGCGATCCACATCCACGCGCGCGCCGGCCTGAATGCCGCCGAGATCGATTTTCGAGAGCTGGCCGTAGCGCGGAAACTTCGCGATGCGAAAATAGATCGAGCCTTCGCTCTCGTAGGTGAAGCCCTTGGCGGTGAGTGTCTCGATCAGCTTGGCCATTTCTTTGATATGGTCTGTCGCCCGCGGCAGATGCTCCGGCCTCTCGAGATGCAGTGTCACGCGGTCCTGAAGAAACGCCTGAATGTACGGGTCGGTGTAATCGCGGATGCTGACGTGCGCCGCAGCCGCGCGCTCGATGATGCGGTCGTCCACGTCGGTCAGATTCATCGTCTGATTGACGCGGTAGCCTTGCGAGCGCAGGAATCGCCGCAGCACATCCTGAAACACAAACGTCCGAAAATTTCCGATGTGCGCGAAGTCGTACACTGTAGGCCCGCAGGTGTATATCGTCACCACGCCGTCGTGCAACGGCACGAATGGCTCGGTCTTCCCCGTCAGCGTGTTGTGAAAAAGAATTTCGCGCATCGCGTTGCGTCCACTCTGGGCAAGCCAGGGCGTGCCGCACGGCTAATTCCGCGCCGTACCGGCAAACGCGCCATTCTATCCGACCCGCTCGCAATTTGGAAAACTAGTAGGACAGGCACTCCTGACTGTCCTCTTCCTGACGCAAGACAAAAAGGTCAGGCGAAGACAAGCCCCTCCGTCAAAAACACATCCGAGACTCTGGTCGAGGTATCTTGCGGGCCCGCGGGAGAGCGGGAGGCGGACAGGCAGGAGTGCCTGTCCTACTCAGAGCCTTTCAATCGCGATCGCGGGAAACACGCTCAGCCCCGGTCACACGCAACTGCTTGCCTTTGTAAAGGTTTCTCAGACGCGCCTGAAAGTCCGGCCAATGGAAAGGCGCAGACGTCTTCGAGGAATCTAAATTGGCGATCATTGGCTTGCGCTTTGGTACATGATCGCCCTCGCGATCGCGGAGTCGCTTCTCGGTCTCACGAAACCGATTTGCAACGATTCGCTGAGCCGCACTGATGCGCCGGTGCTGCTGCCGGGCGGACGGGCTGGCGAGATGCTCCCCGACAATTCGAGCGAATTCCTTGCTGAATTCAGCAGCAGAAATCTTCCGCGCTTTCGTTTTCTTGGACTTCCTTGCCAAGGGGATCTCCCGGGGCCGCTCGTCAGGCAACCGACGCTATCCATGGTATTGCATCACAAGCCGCGATCAGCACCTAAGTGCGTCGTCGCGTGCGGAGGTGCGGAGCGACGAGCAACGGATCGTTATGCGCCACTGGCTTAAATGGCGCGGCGCTCCAATCGCGATACCACATGAGCAAGAGTCCGTAGCCGTAAGGCAACTCGAGCAGGTCGGGCGTGATCTTGCCTTTCTGGCGTGTCGGGTGATGCGCGTCGCCTTTACGAAACAGGCGGCGCCGGCCGGGGTGCGTCTCAAACAGCATTCGATGGCGCGCGGGATGCGGCGGTCGGTTCGCGACACAATGCTGCGCGACGTGAATTCGGAAACTCGGGCGGAGCCCTCCCGCGAGAGCTTCCCGTTCAGCGCGGCGCGTAATCTCCTCCACGCTGAAATCTGCAGCGTGGGGATTTTCGCGATGCAACAGTGCGGTGGCGATCCAAACTTCGTCCGCCACTTTCAGCAACTGCTTGGACTCTCCGGACACGGCGATGCTCCCATCTGAGAGTCCCCACGCACATGCAATGGTAGTCCAATCTTCCGATTTTCCCGCGTCGAGGTTCACAGGAATTTCCAGGCGCTCAAGGTAAGGAGTCGTTCAGTTCCGGTGGAACACCATCAGGTCGACACCATCTCGTAGAGCGCGGACTCTGTCCACAAGTAGAAGTGTGGGCCTCTCGCTGCGGCTGTGAACGGCCCCACAATCGTCCTGCCCGAGTCATCAATCGCTTCGATCAGCTCAGTTTGTGGCGTCTCCGAAAGTGTTCGTCTGAGTAGTTGCGCACCCTCTTCATGTACGCGCGTGTAGCACTTCGGGAAAACAACGGCTCCTTGAAAGATCCCGAAGGCGTCTTTCATGCAACCGAATTCCTTCCACACTTGTTGCAGCTCGAACGCCCGGATGGATACTAGAGGGAATGCAGAATAATAAGAGAGCCAAACCTCATCCTCACTCACCACGTTCATAGCGTAACAGTCGTCAATAAAAGGCAGTTGATGTTGCTCGGCGAAATCGAAATACTTGAAGATCGGCCGCCCCAGCGAATCGAAACAGACGACTCCCTGCCCCTGACCGATGCCACTGCGGTAAACGCCTTCATCAAAATAGCTGACCCAAATCTTCCCTCCCGGAGTCGTCTGCACATCCTCGCTTGCGTCGCCCAAATCGAGCGTGTTCTCGGGCTTGCCTTCGCGGTCGTAAACCACTGCGCGACCACCTCTGGCTTCGCACAGAATCCATCCATCGTTCAACGGTTGCGCATGCCAAATGGTCAGGGCTGACGATTGCTCGAACGTCAAGACATGTCGCGAGGTCCCGTCCCAATAAATTAGATGGTGTGCTTTGGGTGGGGCGTTCAGCCAGTCGATTCGAACCTCCATTGCAGCGTCGCTTCTCGGCTCCGGTGGCTTCCCTTCTCTCACCAGCAGAATCGGATTGCCATTCCAATCCACCGCGCAACGAATAACCCTCCAGCCTTTAGGAAGCTGCGAGAAATCGAATTTCCTCCGGAATTGTAACTGCTCGGACATGACGGAATGTTATCAAATGAAAGTCGACAGAGTTACCAACGGCGGGCTATAGCTTGACTCGCACGCAAGCCGGAAGCTGACCCTCTGGTTATCCCCACATCGTCTTGCTTCGACTCATGCGGCGTGCTAGTCTCAACGCGCCCTGCAGGAGATGACCTCGGATGGCGAATGAAGCGCTGGGAATGATCGAGACCAAGGGACTCGTCGGCTCCATCGAAGCGGCGGACGCCATGGTCAAGGCCGCGAACGTCGTCCTGATCGGCAAGGAATATATCGGCTCGGGCTACGTCACGGTGATGGTGCGCGGCGACGTCGGCGCGGTGAAAGCCGCGACGGACGCCGGCGCTGCGGCGGCGCGCCGCGTCGGCGAACTGGTGGCGGTACACGTGATCCCGCGGCCGCACGAATACGTCGAGAAAATTCTGCCGGGTGGCGGCTCGCCTCCGGGTAAAAAGTAGCGCGCCAGCAGCAAGAAGCTCGTAGAGAAAAGGTAGAGCGCTTTGGAGCTTCGAGACCGCGACCTCATCTCCATCCAGCAAGCCCGCGAAATGGCGGCTCAAGCCGCTGCCGCTCAAAAACGATTCGCCACTTTTTCTCAAAAGCAAGTTGATGCCGTCGTCGAAGCCTGCGCGTCCGCCGCGGCGGAAGCTGCGGAAACACTGGCGCGCGCGGCCGTTGAGGAGACCGGCTACGGCAACGTTCCCGACAAAATTCTGAAGAACCGCCTTGGCGCCGTGGAAGTTCCACGTGCGATTCGCGGCATGCGCACGGTCGGCCTGCTGCGCGAAGACAAAGAAGCCGCGATTCTCGAGTACGCTTCGCCGGTCGGCGTGGTGGCCGCGATCATTCCCTCGACGAATCCGACTTCCACCGCGATTTACAAAACGCTCATCGCGCTCAAGGCGGGAAATGCGATCGTGCTTAGCCCGCACCCTTCCGCGATCAAGTGCATTTGCATGGCGGCGGCCGTGATGGAACGAGCCGCGCTTTCCGCCGGCGCGCCAGACGGCTTGATTCGCTGCATGTCGCAAACGACGCTGCAAGGCACGCAGGAATTGATGCGCCGGCACGAAATCGGCGTGATACTCGCCACCGGCGGCACGGCCCTCGTTCGGGCGGCGTACAGTTCCGGCAAGCCAGCCTACGGCGTCGGCCCCGGCAACGTGCCCGCAGCGATCGAGCGCACCGCCGACGTGCGCAAAGCGATTGCCGACATTCTCGCCGGAAAAACTTTCGACTACGGCACCATCTGCTCGTCGGAGCAAGCCATCGTCGTCGAGGAAGCGGTGCGCGAACGCGCGCTCGAGGAATTGCGCCAGCAGGGCGCGTATTTTCTTTCACCGGATGAAGCGGAAAAGGTCGGGCGGCTCGTATTTCTGCCGGGCTCGCACACGCCGAATCCGAAAATCGTCGGGCGTCCTGCGACGGTGCTCGCGGAAATGGCGGGCATCACAGTTCCCGCGACGGCGCGCGCACTGATCGCGCGGCTCGAGCCGAATGAGGTGGGACGCGAGTTTCCGCTTTCGGCCGAAAAATTATCGCCGATTCTCGCGTTCTACGCCGTGCCGGATTTTCCGGCCGCGATCGAACTCGCCGTGCGCCTGCTGCGTTTCGGCGGCGCGGGCCACACCGCTTCGATCCATTCGCAGGACACCGAAAAAATCCGCCAGTACGGCCAGGCCGTCCCCGCGTTTCGCGTGGCGGTGAATACTTCGTCCGTGCACGGCTCGACCGGCTACTCGACGAATCTTTTCCCGGCGATGACGCTCGGCTGCGGCGCGCCCGGCGGAAACATCACCTCGGACAATATCGGTCCGCAGCATTTGTTCAATATCAAGCGCGTGGCGTGGGAATCGCGCGCGATCGAGCATCGCTCGATTCCGGCCGATCGTCGCATGATGGCGGACGTTCGCATGGCGGAGAGTCCCGCGCCACGTCCGGCGGAGACGCAGCCGGAGCCCCCGCGCGCGCACGTGTCCGTGGCGGCCGCGGCAAAGGCCGCAGCGGCAAAGATTTTGGCCGCGGCCAAGCCCGCCGCTCCTCCCGTGGCCTCGATTGCTCCCGCTCCGGCGGTTGCGACGACACCGCAGCCGGCCTTGATCGATCGCGCAGCGATTGCACAGGTTGTCGAGCGCGTCCTCGCGGCCCAAGGCGTCGTGCGCGGAAGCGAAGCGCCGAAAACTCCCGCAGCAGCGGCCGCGCCTAAAGCGGAAGCGTCCAAGCCCGCCGCGCTGGTTGCAGCAAGGCCGCCTGCCGAGCCGCCGGCCAAACCGAAAGTAAAAATTGAAATCGTGCCGTTCGTCAGCGAGAGCGACGTCCGCATGGCGATGACGCGCAGCCAGAAAATATTCATCGGCCCGAAAACAATCGTGACGCCCTCGGCGCGCGACTTAGGCCGCGAACACGAAGTCTTCGTCGATACCGGCCTCGCGAGCACTGCCCCGTCGGGCCGCGGCGGCGCCTCCGCCTGAGCGTTACCCCCACCTGATCTGCGCGAGTTGTTCGCTACAAACCCCTTGCCTATACTGGGCTTCTAACCAATGTGGGGGATATTTCCGCCAGTTGAGGCGCACCTCGAGTGAGAACCACACAGACACATCGGTACGCGCGCTGGTCGGCCACAGCGGCCGGGTTGCTTGTGGTCATGGTGACGTGCGTTTATTTGCGACGCGCATGGCTCGCGGAGCAGGAGCGCAAAGCCGCGCCTCCCTCGATTCCCGAGGCGGTGGCGGCCCACTCGTCCGGCTTTTCGTTTTCCAAAGTGGAGGGCGACCGCACGATCTTCACCGTCCGATCCTCGAGTGCCACGCAATTCAAAGCGGGCAACCGCGCGACGCTCGAAGACGTTTGGATCACGTTTTACGGGTCGGACGGCGCGCGAAGCGACAATCTATACACGCACGCGTGCGATTACATCTCGACGACGAATGTGATGACGTGCGAGGCCAACGTCGAGATCGATCTCGAGAGCGCGGCCGAAGCCAAGTTGCATCCTACGGCGGCGAATGGCGCGCCCTCCCCGCAGGCGCGCGTGTTGCATATCTCCACGAGCGGCATCTCCTTCAACGGGAAAACCGGCGTCGCGCACACAGATCGCGCCGTGAGCTTTCGCTTCCAACAAGGAAGTGGGCGCTGCGTCGGGCTCGACTACGACGCGAGCGACGGCGTGATGAATCTTCTGCATGACGTCCAATTCGAATTTCTTTCTGACGGCACCGGACGGCCGCGCGCGAGCCGCGCGCCGCAAGCCGCGCAAACGCCGCTCGTTCTGACCGGCAACACTCTAACCTTTCACCGCGCGGAT
>Ga0181538_10000740_pt1 | contig 38859 bp, 28 predicted proteins | sample PEATcosm2014_Bin_40_FD_119773 | JGI IMG/M metagenome (GOLD analysis project Ga0181538, IMG submission 119773) | Peatland microbial communities from MTU Mesocosm Facility, Houghton, MI, USA - PEATcosm2014_Bin23_30_metaG | ecosystem: Environmental > Terrestrial > Soil > Wetlands > Peat | place... | reverse complement strand
GGACGTGCTGGTGGTCGAGTTGAAATGTGCCGAACGCCTTGCCAACGAACACACCGCCCAATGTCTTAATTATCTGCGGGCCTCCGGCTGGACCGTGTGCCTGCTCGTCAATTTCCAGAAACCCAAAGTCGAGTGGAAGCGAATTGTTCTTGGTTTTCCCGACCAGATTCAGGGATCAAAGACTCAGACGTAGATTAAGTCGTTTGCCCAGTTATTTCTTGAACACCACACTAGCCTAGGATATATGAACCTTTTTCGCATCGCCCTCGCTAACCTCCGTTTCCCCGCCACTCCCGACGAATCCGTCACGCTCGCCGAGAGCGCAATCTCGGACGCAGCAACGGAGGGCGCCCGCATCGTCTGTTTCCCGGAGTGCTTCGTTCCCGGCTATCGCGGCATGGGCAAAATCGTTCCGCCGCACGACACAGCATTTCTGGAGCGCGCATGGTCTGCAATCCGCGCGGCCACCGCAAAAGCCGATATCGCCGTCATCCTCGGGACGGAACGCACCACGGCGGCCGGTCTGCACATCACCGCCCTCGTGATCGATTCCGATGGCGCCATCATGGGTTTCCAGGATAAGGTGCAGCTCGATCCTTCCGAAGAGACCACCTACGCCGCCGGGTCGGAGCGGCGCATCTTCCAAACCGGTCCGCTGACCTTTGGTATCGCCATCTGCCACGAAGGTTGGCGCTATCCCGAGACCGTGCGGTGGGCCGCGCGGCGCGGGGCGCAGATCGTCTTTCACCCCCACTTCCATCAGGCCGAACCGGGCAGCTACCGGCCCACGGCTTTCGCCGATCCCGCCAACACGTTCCACGAAAAAGCCGCCCTGTGCCGCGCCGCCGAAAACACCTGCTGGTTCGCCATGGCAAATTTTGCGAGCGATGGGTCGCCCACCACTTCGGCGGTGGTGCGGCCCGACGGCACCCTGTTGAGTTACCAGCCGTACGGCCGGCAAGGACTCCTCATCGCCGACGTCGACCTCGACCTCGCCACGGGTCTGCTCGCCTCCCGCGCCAAATCCGCCTAGCGCGCTACAGTAAATACGAGGTGCCGCTCTTGTTCAAATTTACACTTGTTCTTTCGCTCACGGTTTGCGCCCTGTCCGCGCAGACCAATGCCAGCCACGCCAGCGGTCCGGCCAGCTTCGATCTCACCGCCATCGATAAATCCGTCGACCCTTGCGTGGATTTCTATCGCTACGCCTGCGGAACCTGGATGAAAAACAATCCGATTCCGCCCGACCAGGCGATGTGGGGCCGCTTCAGCGAACTGGCCGATCGCAATCGCGACATCCTGCACGAGATTCTGGAGCAGTCGGCCAAGGGAGGCGCGAGCCGCGACGCCACCACGCAGAAGATCGGCGACTATTACGGCGCCTGCATGGATGAAAGAGCCATCGACGCTCGCGGGTTGGCGCCGCTCGAGCCGGAATTGGCGCGCATCCGCAACCTCAAAGATAAGGCACAGCTCGCCGACGAAATTGCGCACCTGCATTCTTTGGGCGTGGGGGCGCTGTTTGGCTTTTCCTCCGGCCAGGACTTCAAGAACTCGAATGACGTGATCGCGCAGTTCGATCAGGGCGGGCTCGGCCTGCCGGATCGCGATTATTACCTCAAAGACGATCCGAAATCCGTCGAATTGCGGCAGAAATATGTCACCCACCTGGAGCGCACCATGGAACTCGCGGGCGCGAAGCCCGATCAGGCGAAGACCGATGCCGATGCCATCATGAAGTTCGAGACCGCGCTGGCCAAGGGGTCGCTCGACCTGGTTTCGCGGCGCGATCCGGACAAGGTCTATCACAAGATGGGCAAGGCGCAGCTCGCCGCGCTCAGTCCGGCCTTCCGCTGGAACGAGTATTTCGCGGCCGCCAAGGCGCCCGCCTTCGATTCCATCAACGTTTCGTATCCGGAATTCGCCAAGACCATCAATTCCATGATCGAGAATACGCCGCTGACGGATTGGAAGACGTACCTCACCTGGCACCTGCTGCAAAGCGTCACCATGTTTCTGCCTACTTCCTTCGTCAACGAGAACTTCAATTTCTATGCCAAAACGCTCAACGGCACGGAGGCGCTGCGCCCCCGCTGGAAGCGCTGCGTCGACTACACCGACGGCGATTTAGGCGAGGCGCTCGGGAAGAAATACGTCGAGAAGACCTTCGGCGCCGAAGGCAAGGAGCGCACGTTGAAAATGGTCGCCGCGCTCGAAAAAGCGCTGGGCGAAGATATCCAGCAGCTCGATTGGATGACGCCGGCCACCAAGCAGCAGGCGCTGGTCAAATTGAAAGCCATCACCAACAAGATCGGCTATCCGGATCACTGGCGCGACTATTCCAGCCTGGCCATCAAGCCCGATGACGCTGTCGGGAACAGCATGCGCGCCAATGAATTCGAGTTTCACCGCCAGTTAAATAAAATCGGCAAACCGGTGGACCGCGAGGAATGGGGCATGTCGCCGCCCACGGTCAACGCCTACTACGATCCGCAAATGAACAATATCAATTTCCCGGCCGGCATTCTACAGCCGCCATTCTTCTATAAGAACGCGGACGACGCGGTCAATTTCGGCGGCATCGGCATGGTGATCGGGCACGAATTGACTCACGGTTTCGACGATCAGGGCAGCCAGTTCGATGCCCAGGGGAACCTGAAAGACTGGTGGACGCCCAAGGATTCCGAGGAGTTCCACCAGCGCGAGGCCTGCATCGCCGATGAGTACGGCGGATTTTCCGTGGCGCCCGGAGTATTCGTCAACGGCAAACTGACGCTCGGGGAAAACACGGCGGACAACGGCGGGGTGCGCGTTGCGCTCATGGCGCTGCTGAATACCATCGGCAACAACACCGCCAAGATCGACGGCTACACGCCCGAACAGCGCTTATTCCTTTCGTTCGGGCAGATCTGGTGCGAGAATGCCCGTCCCGAGGCGCTGCGCACGCTGGTCACCACCAACGAACACTCGCCGCCGGAGTTCCGTGTGGAAGGCGTGGTGGAGAATATGCCGGAGTTCCGCAAGGCTTTCTCGTGCAAAGTAGGACAGCCCATGGCGCCGGCGCATGCCTGCCACGTGTGGTGAGTGGGGCAGGGCTTACTGCCGCTTACTGAGCCGCGACCGCGAGGGAGCGGCAATCGCGTTTTTCCGGGGCCTCAGGCAAGCGGCCTCGAGGTTTTTTCACACTCCCCGAGGGAACGGTCCCGTCGCTGTATTAACTCGAGCTCTCCAGTGACAGCTCGTAAGTCCTATATTTCCACCGCAGCCAACAGCGCTGTCACAGGCTCCTTTGGACTGCGCACCGCGCGGTCCCCCGGCTGATAGCTGATAGCTGAAAGCTGACCGCTTAATCTACAAACAAATCCGCACCGCTCTCCGATCGATCTCCGCTCCCGCGCGCTCCAGCACCTCGCGCGGGAGCGAGCGTTGGATCTCTTCGAACAACTCGTTCTCCTCGCGGCGAATGTGCGCCGAGAGAAGCTGGCAGAATTGTTCCAGCAGTTCCGCCGTCGGGGCCGATCGCAACTGGCCGACAAATGCCTCCATGGCGCGATGTTCGGCCACCAGCGTCTCGATCAGAGGCAGCGCCCCGCACGCCGGAAAAAGCACCTGCTCTTCGATCTCGAAGTGGTTGGTCAATTCCAGCTCGTACCGGTCGATGACGCGGCGAGCCAGCCGCGCGATGTTCTCCGCGGTGGAATCCTGAGCCAGCGACCGGCGAAGCAGGACGCACAACGCCAGTCCGTTATGGTGCTGGTGAGAAAGCGGAATCAGCGTGGGATCGCGTAGCATGCCTACTTCCATCATCTCCCGCGCCGGAGCGCTGCGGACTGCGCGGCTATAATTTTACTTACGCCGAAAAAACACCCGCGCCCGCAAAATCCCCGGAAATCGACCGGCGCTGCAGTAGTGGAGCGTCCCGCGTCCGCGGTGCGTCCAGCCTCGATTGCTTCCTGGAGTGCGCTGGTCTTGGCAACGCTCGTAGCCTACTGGCCGGCGCTCGCCGGCGGAATGCTCTGGGACGATTCCAGCCACGTTACCGCGCCCGCGCTCCAGTCTCTCCACGGGCTCTGGCGAATCTGGTTCGAACTCGGCGCCACGCAACAGTATTACCCGCTGCTCCACAGCGCGTTTTGGTTCGAACACCGGCTCTGGGGCGATTCCGTCGTGGGCTATCACCTGCTCAACGTCTTCCTCCACGCCGCCTGTGCCTGCCTGGTGGTGCTGATCGTCCGCCGGCTGGCGCTGCCGGGCGCGTGGCTCGCCGGATTCGTGTTCGCGCTACACCCCGTGTTCGTCGAGGCCGTCGCCTGGATTTCCGAACAGAAGAGCGTTCTCTCCGGCGCGCTTTGCCTCTCCGCCCTCTTCGTCTATCTTGGGTTCGACCGGTCGCGGAACCGGCGATCGTACTTCCTGGCGCTGGGACTTTTCCTCCTGTCCATGCTTTGTAAGTCGGTCACCGCCACTCTCCCGGCCGCCATGCTGGTGATCCTCTGGTGGCGGCAAGGCCGGCTCGGCTGGAAGCGCGACGTGTTGCCGCTGGTCCCCTGGTTCGCACTGGCCATCCCCATGGGACTCTTCACGGCGTGGGTGGAACGAACCTACATCGGAGCCAGGGGAAGCGATTTCAACCTCACCTTCATCCAGCGAGTGCTGATTGCCGGGCGCGACCTCTGGTTCTACGCCGCGAAACTGATTCTGCCCATCGGTCTGACCTTCAGCTATCCGCGATGGCAAATCGATTCCGGCGCTTGGTGGCAGTATCTGTACCCGCTGGGCGTCCTGGCCGTCGCGGTACTCCTGCTGATTGCCGCCCGCCGCACTCGCGGACCGCTGGCCGCATTTCTGATTTTTGCCGGCACGCTCGCGCCGGCGCTCGGATTCCTCAACGTGCTGCCGTTTCGCTACTCCTGGGTCGCCGACCATTTCCAATACCTCGCCAGCCTCGGCCTGATTGTGCCGCTCGCGGCGTTGGCGGCTACTGCGGCGCCCGGTATATTCCCGGCCGGGGAGTCGCGCGGGATGGCGCTTGCCGCGGCCGTCGTGGCGATTCTCGGTATCCTGACGATGCGCCAGAGCGCGCAGTACCGCGATGAGGAAACGCTCTACCGGGCGACGCTGGCGCGCAATCCGTCGAGTTGGCTGGTGCACAACAACCTCGGAATCGTGCTCGAGGGCCAGCCCGGCCGCCTTCGCGATGCCATTGCCGAATTCCAGGCGGCGCTCCGGTTGAGCCCGATTTACGCCGCTGCCGCTCACTTCAACTTAGGAGACGCCTACTCCCGGCTCGACCCCCCCGATATCCCGGCCGCCATCGCCGAGTATCAAGCCGGTTTGCGGATCAAACCCGACTACATCGAGGCCCACACCAACCTGGGCACCCTGCTGGCCGGAATTCCCGGGCGGACCGACGACGCCATTTTCGAATTGCAGAAAGCGGTGCGGCTCGAACCCGATCAGGCCCAGGCGCACGCCAACCTCGGCAATGCCCTGGCGCAAGCTCCCGGACGTCTCCCGGAGGCGATCCAGGAGTTCGCAACGGCCGTGCGGCTCGACCCCAATATGCCGGAATTGCGTTGCAACCTGGGGAGCGCGCTCGCCCAGGTGCCCGGCCGGTTGCCCGATGCGATCGCCCAGTTTGAGGCGGCGCTCCGCATCAATCCCAACTTCGCCGCCGCCCATTTTCTGCTGGGAACGGCCCTCGCCCAGGTACCCGGCCGCACCCCTGACGCCATCGCGGAATACCGGGAGGCGCTACGCATTCAGCCGGATTATCAGGCCGCACAACAATCTCTGGACGAATTGCTGGCGCGCTGATCGGAACTTCTTTACCGGCCGCGACTTCACTTCCGCGACTCCACTTTACTGAGCCGCGACCGCAAGGGAGCGGTGCTTTTTCCAGCAATTTTGGCTCACTTGCCCATAAAACTGGGCCCCACAAAAAATTAATATACTGGATCTAAAAAATCCTGTTGCGATCGCCCGAATTCGCGCATATAATTGACCCCATTACTCGTTAAAGTGCGCCCGATAGGCATCGGGCAAAATTCTGGGTGACGGAGTTGACCATGAAGTTTTGGGGGAGAAGTGTACCCACAGGCTTGAGGCTATTCGTGCCTCTAGCGACCTTAGCGCTGGTATCGGTATTGTCTGTACCAGCAAATGCTCAATCCAGTATTGCCGGTACCGTTACCGGACAGGTTACCGACGCATCGGGTGCCGCCGTTCCGGGCGCTGCCATCAAGCTCGTTGACGTAGCCACCGGTGCGGCGTTCGTCAGTGTCAGTAACGACGCAGGCCGTTATGATTTCCCCACGGTTCCTCCCGGGAAATACGACATAACGTTCGGCAAAGAAGGCTTTTCCACATACGACATCAAAGCGCAGGAAGTGAAGATCGGTATCGTTCTGACGCTCAATGCCGCCCTCAAGGTGGGTTCTACATCGACCACGGTCGAAGTATCGGCCACCGTCGGCGCCGAGTTGCAGACCATGAACGCCACGGTCGGTAATACGCTCAACAACACCTCCCTGATGGTGCTGCCAAACCTGGGCCGTGACGCGACATCCATGGCCGTCCTCCAGCCGGCCACCACGCTGGGCGGAAATGCCGCCGGCAGCGTCGCCGACTTGAATACCTACCAGCTCGATGGCGCCAACGTCACCGACGACATGGGCGGTAACGTCACCACCTACCAGACCAATATGAACGGTCTCGGTGGCACGCAGACCAGCGGCAGCCCCTCGGGCGTGATTCCAACGCCCATCGAGAGCATTGAAGAATTCAAAGTTTCGGTCAGCAACCAGACGTCCGACTTCAATAACTCTTCGGGCGCGCAGATCCAGATGACCACCCGGCGCGGCACCAACCAGTTCCATGGCGCCGGCTATATGTTCTATTACGACAACGCCATTGGGCAAGCCGATAGTTGGAGCAACAATCACACTCCGTTCAGCTTCGGCAGCGAGACGCTTACGAGTACGCCACCCGATCTTCCCAAGAACCACCGCAGCCGTTTCGGCGGCGCGCTCGGCGGACCGCTGCTTCCCAAGCCGTTCGCCGGTGGGAAATGGTTCTTCTTCTTCAACTACGAAGGCTTGCGGTACCCCAACGCCCAGCTCTATTCGAAGAACGTGCCCTCCGCGATGCTGCGCGCCGGTGTCATCCAGATACCGAACGCAGCCGGCGTCTACGAGCCGTACAACATCACGGCAGCCCCCGTTACCGTCAACGGTACGACTTATGCTCCGGCGGTGTGCTCGGCCGGCGCCTGCGACCCGCGTGCCATCGCGGGAGGCGGCATCAATCCCATCGTGAACGATATCTGGAGCAAGGGGCTGCCGGCGGAAAACAACCCCTTGGGCGGAACCGACAGCTACAATACCCAGGGATTCCTGGGGAGCATCCGGGAACCCCTGACCACCAACAATTACGTTGGGCGTATCGATCACGATTTCGGCGATAAGGAGCACTTCTATATGACTTATCGCGATTACAAGCTCATCAGCCTCACTGGTAACCAGATTGACGTCGGCGGTTTCCTGTCCGGGGATACTTTCGGCATCCCGGCCGCTCATGCTCCACGGCCGCAGCAGCCGTCCATCTGGACCGCGGGTCTAACTAGCGTAATCAATCCCACCACGACCAACACCTTCGTCTTCAGCTACCTGAGGCAGTTCTGGCAGTGGGGCAGCGATAACGGTCCGGCGCAGGGCTTCGGTTTGGGCGGCGCGCTCGAAATCGGCGGCGAAAGTACTAGTGCGTACATTCCGTACAACGTGAACACGCAGAGCGTCCGCCAGCGTTTCTGGGACGGCCAGGACAAGTCGATCAAGGACGACCTTACCACGCTGCATGGCAACCATCTCTTCTCCTTCGGTGGAACCTACCAGCGCAACTTCGACTTCCACTCCCGCACCGATAACGGCGCCGGTGTCAACGACCAGATCAGCTACTTGTCCACCTCCTCGGGTTTGAGTTTCCCTTCGTCGTACATCCCGTCGGGGTTCTCCTCGTCCTATAACTCCACGTATGAAACATATTACGCCGAGCTTACGGGAATCGTCAGCTCTACGCAGGTGATGTACACCCGCGCGCTGCCCGCGCTGAACCCGCTGGCGATCGGTACGCCGGCCACGGATAAGTCGATCATCCCGTATTACAGCGTATATTTCCAGGATACCTGGCACATGAAGCCCAGCTTCACCCTGACTTATGGCTTCGGATGGAACCTGGAAATGCCGCCGTACGAACTGCAAGGCAAGCAGGTGGCCCTGGTAGATTCCAACGGCGAGCCGATCCAGACCGACGCATTCCTCAACCAGCGGCTCCAGGCATCCCTCCAGGGCGGCATGTACACCCCGGAAATCGGGTACGAACTGGTCCGGAACGTGGGTACCGGATTGAAGTACCCCTACAACCCGTTCTATGGGGAGTTCAGCCCGCGCGTCTCGTTTGCCTGGAACCCGCACTATTCCGACGGTTTGCTTGGCAAGATCGTCGGCAACGGCAAGACCGTGCTGCGCGGCGGCTACGCCCGAATCTACGGTCGCCTGAACGGCGTGGATCTGGTTCTCGTCCCGCTCCTCGGACCCGGTCTTCTGCAAGGCGTAACCTGCGTGGGCCCGCTCTCGAACGGAACCTGCGCCGGATCCGGTGTGGCCACACCGGCGACTGCCTTCCGCATCGGAGTTGACGGATTGACGGCGCCGTTGGCCGCCCCCAGCGCGACCCTCCCGCAACCGTTCTATCCGGGCGGTTCGTATCCGGAATCGGTGGACTCCGAATCGCTGGATCCCAACTTCCGGCCGGACCGCACCGACAACTTCACCGTCACGTTGCAGCGCGAACTGAATTCGCACATGAACCTGGAGATTGGTTACATCGGGAAGAAGATTGCTAACGAATACCAGTCCTCCAACCTGGATAACGTTCCGATCTATGAAACCCTCGGTGGCCAGACTTTCGCCGCCGCTTGGGCCCAGCTTTACGAGCAGATGATCTTCAACGGAGTACCCGCTGCCAACCTCACCGCCCAGCCGTTCTTTGAAAGCGCCCTCGGCGGCGCCAGTTCCGCGTTCTGCAAGGGCTACAGCAGTTGCACCGCGGCTGCCGCTACTTTGTACGGCTCCCTCGTCAAGGAAAGCGAAGTCTCCGAGTTCTGGAATAAGTTGGATGCCCAGAGCAGTTGGATCCTTCCGCGAAGCACCTATGGCCAGTCGTTCAACGGCGGCGCCGGCCAGTCTACCTCCATCAACATGATCAACAGCCGCGGTTGGGGCAACTACAACGCGCTGTTCGTCACTGTCCGTACCAACACTTGGCACGGTTTCACCGCGACCTCCAATTTCACCTGGGGCCGCGCGCTGGGCACCGGCGTCGTAGTGCAGGCGTCGAGCAGCTTCACCCAGCAGAATCCGTTCGACCTGGGCGCCAACTACGGCCAGCAGCCGTTCGATATCAAGTTCCTCTACAACGCCAACGTCTATTACGCAGTGCCCTTCTACCCGGGACAGCACGGCGTACTCGGACATATTCTCGGCGGATGGACAATCTCGCCGTTGTTCTATGCACAGAGCGGCGGCGGCAACGCCATCGGTTGGGCCGAGGGCGGCACCGGTTGCTCTTGCGAAGCTTTCGGTGAAGTCACCACCCCCGGAACCAGCGCCGTGAACTCCACCACCGAAGATGCCGTCGGCTGGGGACCCATGAACCCCTACACCGGCGGCAACTCGGCCCATTACAACGTGGCTGGCGGCACCGGCAGCAACCTGGTGTTCGGTAGCGCTTCCGTCGGAACCGCGACCCACGGCGGAGTCAACTTCGGTCTGAACGAATTTGCCAATCCGGCTCAGGTCTATTCCGAATTCCGTCCCTGCGTTCTCGGCCTCGATACGAGCTGCGGAGGTTACTATAACTTGCGCGGCTTGCCGACTTGGAACCTCGACGCTCAAGTGGTGAAGGACTTGGGGCTCTACAAGGAACGAGTGGGCGCCCAGTTCTTCTTCACGTTCACCAACGTCCTGAATCACTTCCAAATGTCCACCGGCGGCGGCAGCATCACCAGCCCGTCGTCGTTCGGGCAGATCACCGGTGGAGGTTCGCCGCGCTCCATAGAGTTCGGATTGCGCGTCCACTTCTAAAACGTTTAACCAATTCGGGGCCGGTCATGCGGCCGGCCCCGTCCGCTTCTTTACTGAGCCGCGACCGCGAGGGAGCGGTTCCTTCGGAGTAACCGAAGTAAATTCCCCACCAATATCCTGAACCACTTCCAGCCCAGCACCCCGGGCGGCAGCCTCACCAGCCCGCTAACCTTCGGCCAGATCACCACCCAGGCCAATTCGCCGCGCTCCATGGAGTTCGGATTGCACGTGTACTTCTAGACCCCGTTCGGTATATCCTAGGGGGACTGGTCGCAAGATTGGTCCCCCTTTCTGTTTATGTCTCGCCTCCTGTTCTGGTTTCTCGCTGCCGCACTATTTGCGCCCGGCCAGGACGAAACCAGTGTGCCCCTCCGCCTCATCGTCGTGAATTCCGCCGCCGAGGCAGATAACCTGAGGGCGCAGCTTCAAAACGGCGCCGATTTCGCCGTCCTCGCGCGCGAGAAATCCATCGACGCCACCTCCGTCGATGGCGGCTTGCTTGGCGCAGTCGATCCCTCCACCCTCCGCGAAGAAATGCGGCTCGCGATCCGCGGCCTCGGCCCCGGCCAGATTTCCGCCGTCTTCCACATCCCCTCCGGCTTCGCCATCGCCAAGGTCCTCGCCCCGGACGAACTCACCAGCCTCGAAGATTCCAAGCGCGCCCGCCAGGCGGCCATCCTCGCCGAAAGCAGCATCCGCTTCGATCTGAACATCTCCGGCCTGAACGAATCCGAGTCCGCTCTCGTCAATTTCCCCAAGGCTGAGAATTGGAATCTCGATCTCGCCAACGCCTGCGCCATGCGCCAACAGTCCCTTGCCGATGTGAGCGCGCGCGCGCAGAATCTGCTCGATGCCGCCCCCGCCGATCGCTCTCCCACCGACACCATGTCCCTGCACATCGCCATCGGACAACTCCACGCCTATCGCGGCGAGCTGGACGAGGCCATCGCGCAGTTCGAAGCGGCAGTTCAGATCGCGTCCACTTCGGCGCCGCGCGCCTTGCCCGACATCGAGGAACTGCTCGGCGTCGCCTGGCTGCACCGCTCCGAGATGGCCAACGATGTCTACCACCATCCCGGCGACCGCTGCCTGTTTCCCATTCGCCCCGAGTTCAAATACGGGAAGCCGGAGTATTCTCAAAAAGCTATTCAGCACCTTCTCGCCTCTCTCCGCGTGCGGCCCGACGACATCGAGACCAAGTGGCTCCTCAACATTGCGCACATGACGCTCGGCACCTATCCCGCCGGCGTGCCGAAAGAGCACCTGCTCGCGCCATCGCTGTTCGAATCCCCGGAAGACCTCGGCCGCTTCAAGGACGTCGCGGCCGCGGCCGGGCTCGATCTGTTTTCCCAGGCCGGCGGACTGATCGTCGACGACTTCGATAACGACGGCCTGTTCGACGTCGTCACCTCCAACTGGAATTTCTGCGCGCCCATGCATTTCTTCCATAACAACGGTGACGGCACCTTCACCGACCGCACCGCGCACTCCGGGCTCGATAAGCAGTTGGGCGGCCTCAACATCATCCAGGCGGATTACAACAACGATGGCTGCCTCGACATCCTTGTCCTGCGCGGCGGCTGGGAAGTCCCCCAGCGCAAATCGCTGCTGCGCAACAACTGCGACGGCACCTTCACCGATGTCACTAGGGAAGCGGGGCTTTCACAGCCCACTTCCACCCAAACCGCCGTCTGGGCCGACATCAATAACGACGGGCTTCTCGACCTCTACGTGGGCAACGAAAACGGCCCCAACCAGCTCTTTCTGAACAACGGCGACGGCACCTTCAAAGACATCTCGCACTCCTCGGGAACCGATATCACCGGCTTCACCAAGGGTGTGATCGCGGCCGACTTCGATAACGACGGCTTCGTCGATCTTTACGTCTCCAACTATCGCGGCTATAACGCGCTCTTCCACAACAATCACGACGGCACCTTCACCGACGTTGCGAACGAGGCCGGCGTCCCCGGCTCCGGCCATGGCTTCCCGGCTTGGTTTTTCGACTACGATAACGACGGCTGGCCCGATCTCTTCGTGAGCAGCTACGCCATGTCCGTGGAGGAGAGCGTACGCACCTACATGGGGCTCAGGCACAACTCCGGCAGCATGAAGCTCTATCGCAATCTGGGAAACGGCGCCTTTCGCGACGTCACCGCGGAGGTCGGGCTCGACAAGGTGTTCATGCCCATGGGAGCGAACTTCGGCGACATCGATAACGACGGCTACCTCGACATGTATCTGGGCACCGGCGATCCTTCTTATGCCACCATCCTCCCCAACGTGCTGCTCCATAATAAGGGCGGCAGGAAGTTCGTCGATATCACCGCTTCTTCGGGCACCGGCGAGTTGCACAAAGGCCACGCGGTGGCATTCGCCGATATCGCCAACAACGGCGATGAAGACATCCTCGAAGTCGTAGGCGGCGCGGTGCCGGGCGATGCCCATGCCTTCCGTCTCTTCGAGAATCCCGGCCACGGCAACGACTGGATCTCCCTGCGCCTCGTGGGGGTGAAGGCGAACCGGTCCGCCATCGGGGCTAAAATTAAAGTCACGGTGAAGAACGGAGGCGAAACGCGATCGATTTACCGCACCGTGGGGAGCGGCGGGTCGTTCGGCGCGTCGCCGCTCGAGCAACACATCGGGCTGGGAAAATCGGCGGAGATCGCGGCCCTCGAGATCCAATGGCCCGGCGATCCGCAGCCGCAGAAATTCACGAATGTTCCCAAGAATCGCACCATCGAGATCAAGCAATTCGCCCACGACTACCGCGAAATCGCGCGGCATCCCGTCCGCCTGGGGGACGCTCGTGCGCGCTAACACGATACTCCTCGCGCTCACCTCTGCTTCCCTCGCGCTCGCCGCCGACCGCTACCCCGTCACCGGCATCGTCCTCGAAGTTGACCCGCCGCACCACTCCTTCGTGGCCTCCTGCGCCGCCATTCCAGGGTATATGGACGCCATGTCGATGCCGTACTCCGTTCTGGATAACAAGGAACTGGCCAACTTAAAGCCGGGAGCTTACGTGGACTTCACCCTGGTGGTGGAAAAAGAGCGCTCCTACGCCGAAGGCATCCGCATTCACCATTACGAAAGTTCCGAGCGCGAACCGCTGCTCGCGCGGCGCCTCGAATTGCTCCAACCGCCGCGAGCAACCGTGCAACCAGGCCAGGCAGTGCCCGATTTCACCCTCACCGACCAGACCGGCGCGCGCGTCACCCTCTCGCAATTCGCCGGAAAAGTAGTCGCCCTGACCTTCTTCTACACCAGTTGTCCGCTGCCCGATTATTGTTTCCGCCTCTCCAACAATTTCGGCCAGTTGAACAAACGTTTCGCCGATCGCATGGGCCGCGACCTGATTCTGCTGAGCCTCACCTTCGATCCGGTGCATGATACGCCGAAAGTGCTGGCCGAATACGCCGCCACCTGGAAGGCCGATCCGCGGACCTGGCATTTCCTCACCGGGCCGCTGGCGGACGTAAAGGCAGTCACCAGCCGGTTCGGTCTGAATTTCTGGCCCGACGAAGGCTACCTCACGCATTCTCTGCACACTTTGGTGATCGACCGGCGCGGCAAACTGGCGGCCGACTTCGAAGGCAATCAATTCACCGCCAAACAATTGGGCGATTACCTCGAAGCCGCCATGGCGGAACGATGACAGACCCTGGTGGGGCAGGCTTCAGCCTGCGCGGGACTTTAGTCCCGCCGATTGTCTTATTAACCCTCGCCGCTCCCCCCCTCCATTCCCAATCCGCCGTCTGCGCCAAATGCCATGCCCCCGAAGTCTCCCCCTCCCGCCACGCCCGCATGATGCAACCCCCATCGAAAACCGCCGTCGAGGGCGATTTCTCGCAATCCAAAATAGTCCTCCACGGCTCGATTTACCTTCTCCGCGCCGCCGCCGGCACTTACTACATCACCGAGTCCGATCTTATCGGTAAACCGTGGGAACACAAGATCGATTACACCCTCGGCAATCGCAGGGTGCAGCACTACCTCACTACATTGCCCGATGGCCGCATCATCCTGATCCCCGCCGTGTGGGATAATGCCGCCCACAAATGGACCCACGACGTGGACGTGGGCAATCCCGAAGAAGCGTCAGGGGATCGCATCCTGATCTGGAATAAGACATGTTACTCCTGCCATGTAACCAGTGAACAAAAGAGCTTCGACCCCACTAGCCTCACTTACCACACCACCTGGGACGATCAAGGAGTAAGTTGTGAGAGTTGTCACGGCGCCGGCAAAGAACATATCGCGCACGCCGGTAAGGCGCCCATCGTCAACCCCGCCCGCCTCGACCCCATGCGCAGCACCATGGTTTGCGCGCAGTGCCACTCCTTCCGCAGCATCTACGCCGATGGCTTCCAAGCCGGCGATAACTATTACGATTACTTCCTGCCCGATCTCGAATATCGCCAATCCGCGTCGGACGACCCCGAGTTCTACCCCGACGGCCGCCCCCGATGGTTCGCCAACGATGCCGTCGCGTTGTGGCAGAGCCAGTGCTTTCTCAAAGGAGGAGCCACCTGTCTCACCTGCCATTCGCAGCCGCACAATCCCGAGATCGAGAGCAACCCGCAGCTCCGCGCCGCCAACAATGCTCTCTGCACCGGCTGCCACAAGGCCATCGGCGCCAACGTCCCGGCTCACACCCATCACGCGCCCGCGGGCGCCGGCAGTTCCTGCGTGGAGTGCCACATGCCCGCCGTCTCCATCGGCCTCAAGGCCCAAATCCGCGACCATTCCATCGGCATCCCCACTCCCGAAAACACGGTCCGCCACGGCATTCCCAACGCCTGCAATCTCTGCCATCGCGACAAAGACGCCGCCTGGGCCGCCGCGCAGACCATTGCCTGGTACGGCCCCCAATCCGGCCAGGAAGCCATCCGCCGCGCCGGCGCGTTCACCGCCGCGCGCCGCACCGATCCCGCCGCCATTCCCGCGCTCCTCGCCATCCTCGCCGACCAATGGGAATCGCCAATTCTGCGCGCCAACGCCGCCGGCTATCTCGGCAATTACCCCGACAATCCCGATGCCTACAACGCCGTGCACGGCGCATTTTCCGATCCCGACCCGTTCGTGCGGTCGACCGCGGCCACCGTGCTGAAACCCTCGCGCGGCGAGCGCGCCGCGGTAGCCGTCGACCTGGTGCCGCTGCTTCGCGACCCCGCTCGTACCGTGCGCATGAGCGCCTGCATGGCGATGGTCACCTTGGGCGTGAAGCCGTTTCCCGGCGACGATGGCGCGCGCTTCGAGCAGGCCAAAGATCTTTTCCGCGCGCGCGCGGCCCTCTACTCCGACGATCCGGAACAGCAGTTCGCCGCCGGCAGATTCTTCTTCCAGGCGGGCGACATGTCGGCCGCCGCGGATGCCTTCCGCCTCACCCTGAAACTCGATCCCGCCACGCCCGCGCAATATCCGCTGGCGCGCTCCCTCGCCGAAAAAGGCGATTTTCCCGAAGCGCGCAAAATCGCCCAGGCGATCTCGCCCGCCGACCCACAATACAAAGCCGCGCAAGTCTTGCTTTCCGAAATCGACGCCAAAGAATCCGCGCGCCCCGCCACCCAACCCAACGCCGCTGAAGCGAATTTCGCCGACGGCCAGGATCGCTTCAAGGGCCAGTTCTATCGCGCCGCCCTCAACGATTTCGAGGAGGCCCTGCGCCTCGCGCCCCAGGCCGAATGGGCCCTCAAGGCGCAAATCGATCGCGCCATTTGCCTCGAAAAGCTGGGCCAGACGAGCGAGGCGGAGGCCGCCATGCAATCGCTCGCGGAGTTGCCGGCGGCGCGCCATGATCTCGACTTCCAACTCGCTTACGTGGAACTGCTCACCGAAAGCGGGCGCAACCAGCCGGCGCTCCAGCGCATCGACCAGGTGATCCAGGACATTCCCAACGCCCCCCTGGCGGTCTTCTCGCGAGCCAAGGTTTTGTTAGAGCTCCGCCGAACCACCGACGCTGCTGCCGCGGCGGAGGAGTCCATCCGCCTTCAGCCCGAGTTACCCCAGGCGCACAACTTATTAGTCAGGATTTACCAGATGGAGGGCCGCATGAAGGAGGCGGCGGAACAGGCCGAATGGCTACGCGACTACCAACGGCGTACTCTACCAAAGTGATCGCGCTCATGCTGGCCGCAATGCTCGGTTTGCGGGCGCAGATTCGCTTCGAAGATACCGCTCTCAAAAGCGGGCCGAAATTCACCCTGCGCAACGGCGCCATCGGCGAATTCCACCAGCCCGAGCTGATGGTGGGCGGCGTGGCCGCCATCGATTACAACAACGATGGCTGCATGGATATCTTCTTCACCAACGGCGCCGAAATGCCCTCTTTGAAAAAGACCGGCCCGCAATATTCCAACCGCCTGTTCCGCAACGATTGCCACGGCGGGTTTGTGGACGTGACAGATACCGCGGGCGTGGCTGGCGAAGGCTACTCCATGGCGGTAGCCGTCGGCGATTACGATAACGACGGCTACCCCGATATCTTCGTCGCCGGCGTCAATCGCAATTTCCTGTATCACAACCGCGGCGACGGCACGTTCGAAGACGTCACCGAAAAAGCCCATCTAAGCGGAATCGATCCGCACTACGGGAAGCTTTGGTCCGTGGCGGCGGCGTGGGTCGACGTGGACAACGACGGCTGGCTCGACCTCGTAGTCAGTAACTACGTGCAATGGGATCCCAAGCTCGAGCCGCTGTGCGGCACGAAACAAAATCCCGGATACTGCAACCCCGGCGCGTATCACGACGCTCCCAACCAGCTTTTCCTGAATCGCCGCAACGGAACTTTCCAGGACATTACGGAATCCTCCGGCCTCGGCGCGCTAAACGGCAAAGGCATGGGAGTTGCGGTCGCGGATTATGACGGCGACGGCCTCATGGATATCTTCATCGCCAACGACAGCGTGCCGAATCTCCTGTTCCACAACCTGGGGCACGGAAAATTCGAAGAGGTGTCGATGCTCGCCGGCGTCGCGCTCAACGACGACGGCCGGCCTGTAGCCGGCATGGGAGCGGACTTCCGCGACGTCGATAACGACGGCCGCCCCGACCTGATTCTCACCGCCATGTACAACGACACCTTCCAGTTGTTTCGGAACACCGGAGCGCTGCCCGCGTTCGACAACGTCACGGCCCGCACCGGCCTCGCCACGGCCACCCGCAATCTGACCGGCTGGGGCATCGGCCTGTACGATTTCGACAACGACGGTTTCAAGGACATATTCACTTCGAACGCCCACTTCCCCGGCCTGGACGCGGTGCTGGCCGGCGCCACATCGCTGCCGAACTCCGTATTTCGCAATCAGGGCGACGGCCGCTTCCGCGACGTTTCCAAAGACGCCGGCCCCGATTTTCAAACTCCTGGCCAGTATCGCGGCGCCGCATTCGCCGATTTCGATAACGACGGCCGCGTGGACGCGGTCGTTTCCAACGTCAATGGACCGGCGCGCCTCTACCGCAACATCACGCCCAATGCCGGGCATTGGCTGGCGCTCCATCTCACGGGGACGAAGAGCAACCGCGATGGCATCGGCGCGAAGGTACGTGTCATCCTGCCGAACGGTACGAAGTTATACAACCACTGCACCACCAGCGTAGGCTATGCTTCCTCCAGCGAGCCCATGGTGCGCTTCGGTCTCGGCGTGCAATCGTCCGCCAAGCTGATCGAGATCCGCTGGCCCAGCGGCCAGACGCAGGAGCTTCACGACGTGGCCGCCGATCGCGTCGTCAACGTCCGCGAGCCCTGAACACCCGCGACCGCCGACACCGACCCCGCCACCCTCTTACTGAGCCGCGACCGCGAGGGAGCGGTGCTTTTGATGTACTGTTCAAAGAAAGGCACCACTCCCTTGCGGTCGTGGCTCAGTAATCTTTCACGGATTCCGAGGGAGTGGTGCCTTTTAAGTGGGGCCGCCAATCCTGGCTGGGGTCCCTTTCTGGGGACGCCTTTCCAGGCGGCAATGCAGAGCTGTCCCCTCCCTTACCTGCTAATATCCTGCAAGGCGTGGAACGATGTCCCCGGCGATAAATTCGAGGACACCACATTGCCCAATCCGTCTGCCCACCGCGTAGAGCCTGTGCCGGTCCACACTTCGCGCTGCTGTCCGGTGGATGGGTCCACCGTGAGGGTATGTCCGTTCAAGACGTCGGAGAAGCTCTGACCCTGCCTCGCCATCGATGACGACCATTGCTGAAAGCGCGCCTGCGTCTGCTGCATCTCGATGTGAAACGTCCTCAAAGTGAAGGCGGCATTGGCTGCCGTGATCTGCGCCTGCTTCAAATGCCACTGCGGATTCTCGCAGAACGACGCGGCCGATTGGAAGATCATTTTATAAACCGCGTTCGCCTGATCCTTCGGCGCGAGGAAGCTCAGCAGGTAGCCGACGTGCCAGTTCGCCACCCGTTCGCCTGGTACAAACCGGACTCGGCGTACGTGTACGCCATTTTCTCCTGCCCGTTCTGCACGCAGCGGTATACCGCCTCGCCGGCCGTAGTCGTCATCGCACCCTCGCGCGCGGGACTGAATATCGGGTCGATGGATTTCTGGCTCTTGGGTTCGAATGTCTGGCACGTCTTGGCAAAACGCACGCGCGCGTAAAAGGCGGCGAAATCCAACCCCGAGCGGTAACGCGCTATGATCGTGGCCGTCGGCGGATGCCCGGGCGCATATACCTTGCCTTCGGTGAATCCGAGGCGTTCCATCTGCCCGGATGGGACCGTGAAGGGCGGCACGCCCCAGTCGCCCAGGCGCATTTCGATCCGCCCGTCGGGCGAGACCATATCCACCTGAACGCGCGGATCGAGCGGCCCTTTCCGCAGCAGTCCTCCGTGTGCGTTCCAACCGCGCGGCACGTCCACGGAAAACACCTGCTCCTGGGTATCGCGGACCGTCGTCCACGAGCCGGGTTGGGCGAACGCGGCTGAAACCGCGAAGAAAATCAAGGTCTGAGTGAGTCGAACCATCTCGTTGCGTCTCCGACTGGTAGGCGCAGGGACCGGCCGAAAACCCTCACAAGCCTGCCACGCCCGTCATGTATCCTGATACTTGGCCCGAATCTATCCTTTCCACCCCCTGCGTTACACCGCCAAGGCTGGTCCTTTGGCGAACCTGGTGACGCAGCCCTACGACAAGATTTCTCCTGCCATGCGGAGCCGCTATCTGGCGCTCAGCCCGTACAACCTGGTGCGCATCATTCTCGGCGAACGCGCCGAGGGCGATTCCGACAACGATAACGTCTACACCCGCGCTAATGGATACCTGGAGTCCTGGACGGCAGCGGGTGTGCTCGCCCACGATGCCGAGCCCGGCATCTTTCCATACTTCCAGGAATTCACCGTCCCCGACACCGGCGAGCGTCTGGTTCGCAAAGGCTTCATCGCCCTGGGAGCGCTCGAGGAATACGCCGCCGCCATCGTCTTCCGGCACGAGCAGACGCTCTCCGGCCCAAAAAAAGACCGGCTGGAACTCCTCCGCCACACCCGCGCGCATTTCGGGCAGATCTTCATGCTCTACCCCGATAAGGCCGGCGCCATCGACGCATTGCTCGATCAAACCGCCGCCAGCGAGCCGCTGGCCGAGGTCACCGATGAATATGGCGCGGTCCACCGCCTCTGGAAGACTACGGCGGCGGCCATCGTTCAGGAATTGATGGCGGACAAGCCTCTGCTGATTGCCGACGGTCATCATCGCTACGAAACGGCCCTGGCATTTCACAAGGAGAATTCCGGCCTCGCGGGAGCCGGCCGCGTGATGATGACGTTCGTCAATATGTATTCGCCGGGGCTGCGGATTCTGGCCACCCATCGCCTGGTAAACGGCCTCGATCCTGCGGCCATCCCTGCTTTTCTGGCTGCCGCGGCGCAGGATTTTACCCTGTCCGAAATCGCTTCCACGGCGGAGTTGCAAAGCGCGTGGGAAAACGCCGGAGATCGCACGATCATTGGAGCGGCCATCGGCGCGCGCCTGTTCCAATTGGAATATCGCGAGCGAGGCCAACTCGATGTCCTGGTTCTGCACCAGAAACTACTCGATAAGGCGCTGGGAATCGGCGAACAGGCCGTGCGCGACGAGCGCCATCTGCGCTACGTCCGCGGCCTCGAAGCGGCCGTGGAAGCCGCGCGCAGCGGCGAAGCGCAAATCGCCTTCCTCCTGAAGGCGACCTCCATCGATCAGGTGGCCAACACCTCTTTCGGCGGCGGAGTCATGCCCCAAAAGTCCACCGATTTCTACCCCAAGCTGCTCTCCGGGCTCACCATCTATAAGCTCGAATAGTTTTCCGCCCTGCTAATTCGCCGTTGGCACTTGTTCCACGTGATCGACCACCAACACATCACAACGTACCATTTGGCGCTCCAGCCGAAGGCCGAGCTGTGTCACCGCGGTAATCAGGTCGCCGGACGAGTTCTCCCTGACGAAGGACTGATTCGCGGCGGTCATAGGATCGAATTCCAGCGTGACGTGATAGTTTCCTTCGAGACCGGTCAGGTCCGTCACCGGAGCGAGCAGGTCTGAAGACAGGAACACGGCCAGCGCACGCATGGGCATCTTCTGAAATTCCAGGTGCATGTCGCCGTTGGGCAAAAGTTTCCCGCTTGTCCCGAATGCCTCCCCCGAACCCGATAGCTCATCCATAATGTTGACTTCTTCTTTCGCGCCTGGCTCGGGAAGCGCGGCCTTCATTTTCACGCCGCCCTTTCCCACCGTTAATCCGAACCCCCGCACCTCCTTCGTGCCGGCGTGCACCGCCAGGCCGAACCTCTCCGCCAGCAACGATCGCAGCATTTCGGGAATTTCTTTCTGACTCGACCCTTGCGGCAGCGTGGCCTGGATATCCAAACGGATCCTGCCCAGCCATTCGGGTCCAACCACCTGGTAAAACTGAATCCGGTAAGCTTTCACAATCAGTTGCAGAATAGACCAGTTCCCGATATCCACCCTGGCGCCATCCGCGGTGATCCCCACATGGTTCCCGGACGGCTGGGGCGCCGGCTTGATGGACGCCACTTCGAATTTCGGCCCCGACTGAGCGATTGCCTCGATGACCACCAGAAAGGCGCCGATAACCGCGACTCTCGACATGCTGTCCTCCCTCTCCGGAGACCGGCAACAGTCCACCCGAGCGGATACATCCAGGTGCCAATGGATGATCCAAGGGTAATAGACACCCAAATCAAGCCCGCGGTTCCCGCCCGGAACTTGCCCAGCAACGCCAGCGCCCCTCGTTCTGAATCTCTGCGTCCTCTGCGCCTCTGCGTGAACTCAAGAAAGAATCCCGCAAGGCCGCCGGGCCCCAGGGCAAAACGCGCGGCCACCCGAGTCTTCTCCGTGTCCTCCGTGTCTCTGTGAGAACTGTTTTCCTCACACAGAGCCACAGAGACCACAGGGGAGAATAGTTCTTATCGTCTCGGCGCCGAAATCTTCCCTCCGTGGTGAACCGTCCCCTTCCACCCCACCGAGATCCGCTTCCGAGCCGTCTGATATCTTGGTGTTAGTCATGCAACCGCCAGGGCCGACTGCGCAAGCCAACCCCATCCGCGTGCTGGTGTGCGACGATCAGCCGGACGTGTTGGAGGCCTTGCGCCTGCTGCTCAAGGGGCAGGGCTGCCAGGCGGTAACAGTCGACTCTCCGGGAGCGCTCCTGCGCGCGGTGCACGCCGAATCCTTCGATCTCATCCTGGCCGATCTCAACTACACGCGCGACACTACCTCCGGCGTCGAGGGCCTCGACCTCCTTGCCAGCCTCGAAGCCCAGGGCAATGCCACTCCGGTGGTCGTCATGACCGCCTGGGGCAGCGTCGAGCTCGCGGTGGAAGCCATGCGCCGCGGGGCTTGCGATTTCATCCAGAAGCCCTGGGACAACGAGCGCGTCATGAGCGTAGTGCGCAAGCAGGCCGATTCGGTCCGCAAACGGAAGTCCGAACTCGAGATCGCCGCCAACGTCCAACAGAAGCTTTTCCCCCACGCGGTGCACGAGCTCGCCACCATCGACTATGCCGGGCATTGTGTAGCGGCCCGCGAAGTGGGCGGCGACTATTACGATTTTCTGAACGCGGGCCATCGCACCGTCGCGTTCGTATTGGGCGACGTATCGGGCAAAGGCGTCCCGGCGGCGCTCTTAATGGCGAACTTACAGGCTTGCTTCCGCAGCCAGGAGCCGCATACGCTCCTGCAGCCGGCTCATGTGCTGGAAACCGTCAACCGTCACTTTTTCGATTCCACCACCCCGGAACGCTTCGCCACCCTCTTCTACGGCATCTATAACGACCGCACCCGTACTTTGCACTACGTCAATTGCGGGCACGTGCCGCCCATCCTGCTGCGCGCCTCCGGCGACCTCGAAACGCTCGATCCCACCGCTACCCCGATCGGCGCTTTTCGCCACTGGAGTTGCAGCGAAAACCAAGTGACGCTGCGCGCCGGCGATGTCCTGATGATCTATTCCGATGGCGTTACCGAGGCCGAAGCACCTTCCGGCGAGGACTACGGCGAGGAGCGGCTGGTGCGCTGCCTGCGCGAAAACCGCGGAGCTCCCGCCAGTGCGCTGGTACACTGCATCGTGGAGAGCGTCAGCGAGTTCAGCCACGGCTCCCGCTATGACGATGTCACCGTGGTCGCGATCAAAGCCCACTGAATCCGCCATGCGTTGCAACAACAGCGCCTACTGAGCCGGGCCCAGAGGGCACCCCGCGAGGGAGCGGTGCTTTTGCAACTCCCTCTTCAGTCGCCAGTCGGATCAATTTCACATCGCCAACCGCAACCGACGAAGCTGCCGGATGCATTGTGGCAGCCTGCGGTCCGGCGCGTTTCCCGTTACCTACCCATGACAGGTCAAAGACCTCGTCGCCCGGTTCGCGTCATCACAACGATTGGCCGAGGCGCTTCTCCAGTTGCGTGCGATAGGTTCTACTGACGCGTGCGCGGTGGCCATCTTTCAGAACGATCTCGAACTCGCCGTGAGAGATGGGCTGTAGCTCCAGGATGCTGTCTATGTTCACGATGGCGGATCGATGAACGCGAATGAATCGCAGGGGATCGAGATTGCCGGCAAGTTCGTTCAGCGCTGAGCGGTAGAGCAGCTCTTTACCGGCGACATGCAGATTCACATAGACTCCTGCGCCGTCAATCCAGTCGATGTCGGCCGTCCGGATAAAACGGGTGGTTCCACTGGCCTTCACTACCAGGCGATCGAGATAGCGGCTGGGTCCGGATCGTGTGGCTAACATCTGCAAAACGCTGCGGCCAAAGTCGCCCAGGTCGCGCTCGTCATGGCGGGTCTTGACGCGGGCAAGCGCGGCTTCCCAGCGTTCATCGCTGAACGGCTTCAACAGGTAATCGAGCGCGTTCGCTTCAAAGGCGCGGATGGCGTGCTGATCGTAGGCAGTGACAAACACAGTGAAGGGCATCGCGGTTGCGCCGACGGTCTCGATCACCTGCAAGCCGTCCAGCTCGGGCATCTGCACATCGAGAAAAACCAGATCCAGCGCCTCTCGTCCGATGATCTCCACGGCAGCTTCTCCGTTGGCCGCTTCGAGTACGGCGCCGACGTGCGGATCCTTTTTGAGCAGATCGACGAGGCGTTGGCGCGCGGGCGCCTCATCATCCACCACCAGAACGCGCATCCGTTCAGCGGGCTGGGCCATCAGCTCGCTCCTGCGAATCGCAGCGGGAAGGAGATCTCCACCTCTGTTCCTCCTCCGTTACGTGGACGGACGGAGAGCCGGCTATTTCCGTCGGGATGAAGGCCAAGGATGCGTTGGCGTGTGACGGACAGTCCGGTACCCGAGGATGTTTCGAGGGTCCAGCCAGGCGGCAATCCAACGCCGTCATCCACGACGCGGATCTCCACCTGATTAGCGGCGCGCCCGGCTGTCACCGTCACGGCGCCGCCCGAGCCGCGCCGGGAGATGCCGTGACGAATGGCATTCTCCACGAGCGGCTGCACGATCAGGCAAGGCACGAGCGCGTACTTCACTTCGGGGCTGACCTGTATTTCGATGCGCAAATTTTCCGCGAACCGAATCTTCTGGATCGCAACGTAGTGGTCGAGAAAAGCCAGTTCCTCGGCAAGCGGAATCTCCTGCCTGTCGCGCGCATCGAGCGACAGGCGCAGCAGATCGCCCAAGTGCTCGATCATGGCGCGCGCCAGCCGCGGATCGCGTTCCACCTGCGCGGAGATGGTGTTGAGCGCATTGAAGAGGAAATGCGGATCGAGCTGCATGCGCAAGGCATTGAGCCGCGCCTCGGACAAACTGCGCTCCGTTCGGGCCAGCCGCAACTCGCTGGCGAGATAGTGCTGGTAGTAGCGGAAAGTCTGGTACACGCCGAAGATGACCCAATAGACGAGCCAGCTCCAGAGAAGGCCCTGGATCAAGGCAAGCAATCGCGGACGCGCCATTACACTCCATGGTTGCAGACCGAAAAGGGCGCCCATCGACATGGCCACGTAGCCATAGAGGACGGTGATAGCCACGCTCACGGGCAGATGCGCGCGAACACGCCTGACGAGCTGGTTCTCTTTAAAGGGAAGCCGCGTGTCGATCCAGAGAATAAGGGGCGTGACCAAGCCCCAGGACCACCACTGGGCGAAAGAGGCCAGGAGAATGCGCCTCCAACTGCCGGACGAGAGACCCGGCAGGGCGAACAACCCACCCAGGGCGCTCCACAGGAGGATCGCGGAGATCCAGCGGGCCCAGCGGTTCTTCATTCCAAGATTCTAGAACAGGTAAGGGACGCGGTAAGGAAAACAGCGGGTTTGCCCGCAAAAGGGCGCGTGCCCCTGCGTCTACAAGGCGCCTATTCCCGGTCAAACACCAGAATGGTTCCGGGCTGCTTTTCACCGGCCAAATGTGCGTTTATCGTCAAGGTTTTTAGATCTGTAGAAACCTCAATTCGGGTGACCCTAATCTGGCCTTGCGATTCGTTCGTGAACTCCAGGCTGAGCCGGTTCACGCGCCGAAAATTCTTCCCATCGAACTTGATGTTCAGGGTCCCTCCCACAAGGGGACTGATAAGTGAAAGGCCGTCGCCCTCGTACGGCTGGATCGCGAGCTCGACGCTCGAGTCCAGCTCTGAGCTCACGCTATCCCATGTGCCTGGAAAACCTGAGCTGCCCGCGGCCCGCTGGTACAAAAGGTGCGCGGTTGTTGGCGAACCGTCGGGCTGGTACTGTGTGAAGGCGTCATCGAGCGTTTTGCCGTCCGCGGAAAGCGTCCAAACCGCCGAGATTACTTTCCGCCCCTCCTTCTTGCGGACGACCTTCCAGTTGTTCGACCCCTCCACCGTAACGGACAGTGTAGTTCCATCCGGGGTTGGCTGGTCAGTCCCGTCGGCTACGATCGTGTCGGCTGCACCGGGAACAAAGGTGAAGGCATATTTGTTTTCACCCACGACCACAACCTTCATTTCGTCGGTGATTTTGATCTTGGACGGGTTCACCCTCCATTTGCCGACGAAGGGATCGTCCGCTGCCCATAACGCGCCCGTAGCCAGACAAATAAGCGCGAGCGACGAAAGACTGTGGAGTATTCGCATGCCTGAATGGTAACCGTCGGCGCCGGCCCTGTCCTGCCAATTGTTGCAGAACGGACAAGCCTGTTGCCAAGCGGCCTTCTTGTGCATCGGCTCGGCAACGACGAAGGCGGTCGGGTATCGGAAAGTCGGCTTCTCGGCTGCTCTGATCGGCCATCCAGCCAAGTTGACGGGAAACCCGACCCGTCGAAGTGGACCCAACGTGAGACTGAAGTCGCGTTCTGGGAGACGTCACCGCGGCGTTGAGGCTCTCGACAGTCCGCCCTTGTCAGACGCTCATCTCCCGCGAAGGCCGTATCTGGGTCTCGACCTGGCCCAAGTCCGGCATGGCGACACATCCGAATGTCCTCGCCGAGCGAGCAGAAGAAGGGCGAACCAGTTGCGGTCCGATGACCGGGCGCTCGCAAACCGTTGCCGATGGTCGGTGAACGGGAATCGGAGATGGGATCGAGCTTGAAACCGACCAACCACCTACGAACGGAAAGGACACGAAGTAACGCCGGAAAATCCAGCCTGCTGAACGCTCTTGAGCCGGCCCATCTTCGGCGCAACGACTGTCTGCGATACAATGTATCTCGGAGAGATTTAATTCATGGCGACAACCATGGTTCACGTGCGCGTCGACGAGAAAACCAAGGAGAAGGCCGCGAAAACGCTTTCCCGGATGGGGATCTCGGTCTCCGATGCGGTTCGCATGCTGCTGGTTCGCGTGGCCGCCGAAAAGGCGCTGCCATTCGAAGTGAGGGTGCCGAACGCCACGACCGTAAAGGCGATGCGCGCCGCCGATCGGGGCAAGGGTAAGCGGCGCCGTTCTGCCGGCGCGCTACTCAAAGAACTGGGGCTGTAATCGTTGCGATCCCGATCCGCGGTGCCCGGTTCCGCCGCGACGTAAAGCGCCGCTTGCGCTCATCCAAAAGCTGACTGCTGAAAGCTGAACGCTGAGAGCTGTCCCTTGATACACTAGTCAACCTGGAGGTTGGCGATGAAGTATCGGATCTGGTTTGCCCTTTTGACCGCGCTCCCGTTGGGCGCCGCGGGAACGGTACACCTGCTGCAAAAGCCGGCGATGAACAAGACGGACATCGTGTTCTCCTATGCCGGCGACTTGTGGACCGTCAGCCGTAACGGCGGCATGGCCACGCGCCTCACCGCCGGCGCCGGCACGGAATCGAGCGCGGCGTTTTCGCCCGATGGCGCCACCATCGCCTTTTCCGGCGAGTATGACGGCAACACCGACGTGTTCACCGTGCCGGCCGTAGGCGGCGTGCCCAAGCGCATCACCTACCACCCCGACGCCGATCGCGTGGTGGCCTGGAGTCCGGACGGCAAACAGATTCTCTTCCGCTCCAATCGCGAAGCCTATTCGCGCTATACCCAGCTCTTTACCGTGCCGTCCGAAGGCGGCCTGCCGGTGGCTCTGCCGCTGCCCATGGCGTTTGCCGGTTCCTACTCGCCGGACATGAAGCGCATGGCATATCAGCCGCTCGATGGCGGTCAGTTCGCCACCGATACCAACAATTTCGTCTCCTGGAAACGCTATCGCGGCGGCCGCGCCAGCTACATCTGGATCGTCAATTTCGCCGACCTCAAGACCGAACCGATTCCGCGCACCAACTCCAACGATTTCGCACCCATGTGGATCGGCGACAAGGTGTATTTCCTTTCCGACCGCAACGGGCCGGTCACGCTCTTCCGCTACGATCCGTCCAGCAAGAAGGTCGACGAGCTGATCAAGAACTCATGGAAGGATATCGAATATGCCACTGCGGGCCCCGGCGGCATCGTCTACGAGCAGTTCGGCCAGATTCATATTTACGACATTGCCACCGGTAAAGAACACCAGGTGCCCATCGAAATGGCCGCCGATCTCACCGAAGTGCGTCCGCATTTCCAGAACGTCTCGCGCGAAATTCGCGACGCGCGCATCTCGTCGACCGGCGTTCGCGCGGTGTTTGAAGCCCACGGCGAAATCCTCACCGTTCCGGCCGACAAGGGCGACATCCGCAACCTCACTAATACGGCGGGCGTGATGGAGCGCTCGCCCGCGTGGTCGCCCGACGGCAAATCGATCGCCTATTTCTCGGATGAATCGGGCGAGTACGCGCTGCATATCAAATCGCAGACCGGCGAGGGCGATACCCGCAAGATCGAACTGTACGGCCATTCCGCCTATTATTCGAATCCGCGATGGTCGCCCGACAGCAAGCACGTCGCCTTCGATGACAACCAACTGCATCTTTGGGACGTCGACGTGGCGGCCGGCAAGCTGACCAAAGTCGACACCGATTACATCAGCGAAGGCGGCGTGGACTTCGCGTGGTCTGGCGACTCCAAGTGGATCGCCTACACCAAATCGCTGGCCAACCGCCTGCACGCGCTGGCCATCTATTCGCTCGACAGCGGGCAAACCAAGCAGGTGACCGACGGCATGAGCGACGTCCGCCATCCGGCGTTCGATCGCGACGGGCAGTACATCTATTTCACCGCCAGCACCAATTACGGACCGACTCAAAGCGGTCTCGATATGACCAGCGATGAGCACGAAGTCACCAGCAATATCTACCTGGTGGTGCTCGCCAAGGATGTAGCTTCGCCGCTCGCCGCGGAGAGCGATGAAGAAAAGGGCCCCGACGCTGCTCCCGCCGAAGGCGCGGAGGGCGGGCGCGGTGGACGCGGCGGGCGCGGCGGTGCCGCGGCGGCCAACACGCCTCCCAAGCCGGTGAAGATCGATTTCGACGGCATTCAACACCGTATCGTCGCGCTCAGTCTGCCGGCGCGCTCATACACTGGCCTCACCGCCGGTCGCGCGGGCTTCTTCTACGTGATGGAATCGGCGGGCGGCGGACGAGGTGCGGGCGGTTTCGGCGGAGCGACGCTCTCCCGCTACGATCTCAAGGCGCGCAAGCTCGAAAAGTTGGCCGACAACGTGGGACTCTTCGATCTGTCCGCCAACGGCGAAAAAATGCTGCTGCGCATGGGCGGCGGCGCCGGTGGCAGGGGCGGTGGGCGCGGTGGTGAAGCCGCCGCCGGGCCGCAGTACGTCATCGTCTCGGCGACGGTCCCGGTCAAACCGGGCGAAGGCGCGCTCAAACTCAGCGACGTCGAAGTCCACGTCGACCCGCTCGCCGAATGGAAGCAGATGTACCACGAAGTCTGGCGCATCGAGCGCAGCTACTTCTACGATCCCAATCTGCACGGCCTGAACGTTGCCGACGCCGAGAAGGAATACGAAAAGTACCTCGATTCCCTCGGTTCGCGCACCGATCTCAACTACATCGTTCACGACATGATCAGCGACATGACCGTGGGTCATCTGCGCGGCGGCGGCGGCAACATTCCGGCGGCGCACGCCGTCCCCGGCGGCCTGCTCGGCGCGGATTACGAAATCTCCAACGGCCGCTACCGAATCAAGCGCATCTATGACGGCGAGAACTGGAATCCGAATTTGCAAGCTCCGCTCGCGGTCCCCGGGCTCAACGTCAATCCCGGTGACTATCTGCTCGCTGTAGATGGAGAAGATCTCACGGCCAAGGACGATATCTCCCGCCTCCTCGAAAACACCGCCGGCAAGCGCGTCACACTCAAGATCGCCACCGATGCCTCGGGCGCGAATGCCCGCGAGATCGTCGTCGTGCCCATTGCCAGCGAGACGCAGTTGCGGACGCAGGCATGGATCGAGGGAAATCGCCGCAAGGTGGATGAACTGAGCGGCGGCAAACTGGCCTACGTCTACATGCCCGATACCGGCCAGGGCGGATTGACCAGTTTCACCCGATACTACTTCGCGCAGTCCGACAAAGACGGCGTGATTCTCGACGAGCGCTTCAATAGCGGCGGACAAGTAGCGGATTACGTTATCGACGCCATGAGCCGTCCGCTCGAGGGCTTCTGGAGTCCGCGCTACGGCGCCATCTACCGCACCCCGGCGGCATCGATCTTCGGACCGAAGGTCATGATCATTAATGAATTCGCCGGTTCGGGCGGCGATTGCATGCCGTGGATGTTCCACTACAACAAGGTCGGCACCCTGGTGGGCAAGCGGACTTGGGGTGGGCTGGTCGGAGTCGGCAACTACCCGCCGCTGATGGATGGCGGCAACGTGACGGCGCCCAGCTTCGGGTTCTTCAATCCCGAAGGCCAGTGGGACGTGGAGAACAAGGGGCAAGCGCCCGACGTCGTCGTGGAATTGGACCCCAAGTCGATGCACGATGGGCACGATCCGCAGTTGGAGCGGGCCGTGGCCGTCGCTATGGAGCAAATGAAGGAGCACCCGGTGCCGGCGCCCAAACGGCCGCCATACCCGAGTTACGCGCCGAAGCCTGTGACTCCGACCGGTGCTCCGGGGCCCAAATAGCGCCCTTGCGGAACGTGAGTTTCCGTACGAAAGCTAGCTTAAGATACCGGATCATTCCGCACATTTATCGCGTGACGTATAGTACTATGAGGAAAGTATGCGTGTAGTTCGGGCCCTGCTTTTGCTTTCCTTCAGTTGTTCTGCAATGAACCCCCTTGAATTGCGTCTGGTAGACCAGATGAGAGGCTGGCAGAAACGCCTCGGCTTGGACGATTGGAACATGACGCTGAAGGTGGTTCGGCAATCGGACATCGATCCGAACGCGTGGGGTTCCGCCCACTGGGATTTGCGTGCGAAAACGGCGACCATCCAGGTTCTCGATCCCCGCGACTACAATCTGAAAGGCGCCGATTTGCGGTTGGACATGGAATGCACCATCGTGCATGAGTTGGTGCACATCCAGATCGCGCCGCTCGGTCCCGCGGATCCTGGGGTGCGCGAAGACGTGGTCAATCGGATCATGGTCGCCCTGCTCAATCGCCAGTGTCCTAATTAAGCTGATTTGGCATCAGGTAGAATCGAAGCAGATGACTACCGACGAGAGACTGGATCGCCTGACCGAACGCGTGGATGCCATCGCGCAATCTGTCGAGCTGCTGACGAGTCTGCATCGCGAACTCGAAAGAGAGACCGCCGCTAGGTTCGCTGAGACCTTGACCTTCATCAACCGCCTGGCTCACGTAGCTGAGGCCCACGAACAACGGCTGGACGACCTGGAAAACCGCCAGCGTCAATGAATCAGCGCGTTCGCCATGCGCGCGTCGTCGAATTCCGTTCTCTCGCCGGATTTCCTGCCGGGCGCCGGCAGCAGGCGCGCCGCTAACGGCTTTTGCCATTTGTAAGCCAGCGTCGCCACGTCGCTCAGAATGTGCGCCAGCCGCTCTTCGCCGGTGTCTCCCGCGAGCGGAATCGTATCCAATCCGGCGGCGCACACCGCGGAGTAAGCCAGCAGTGAGTCCATGCTGAATGCGCCCTCGTCCCATCGCCTGGTGAGCACGGCATCTTCGAGCACCGGCACCATCAGCCCGCTGTATCCCACGCGTTTCACCGCGACCGATTGCACCGCGCGAGTGATCACCGCCGCTGCCGTCATGGTGCCGCTCGATCCGAACGGCGCACCGGTGAACGATTCGATGGCACGCGCAATCGAGACTTGTCCCAAGGGCGCCGGCGTCGGATCGAGACCCGCGAACTTCCAGCCTTTCGACGCGGCGATCTCAGTCGCGATCCTTTCCACCGCGCCGAGTTGAACATTCAGCGCTTCCGTAAGCTTCTTCTCGGCGGCGCGCGGATCGTGCTCCTGCGCGAAAACTTCCGCCACCACCCCCGCTCCTTCCATGCCAATGGAAAAAGCGCGGCTGCCTCCGGGATGGTAGGCGCCGGGGAAGAACGGGCCGTAAGGCTTTAGCATCGCGATGGCGGCGAAATTCAGGTTCCCCTGGCCGTGCACGCTGCGCCGCGAAACGGTGTCGATGAGCCGCGCGGCATGGCGGATGGCGTTCCAGTGGATGCCGTCTTCAGCCGCGGTGATCAGGCTCGCATTGGTGTGCCCGGGTTCGGACAGGAAATCGATGAGCAGGTCGACGGCGCTGCTGTCGCCGTCGTTCCACATGGCGGGGCCGATCGACGGCATAAACGACAGCTTCGCGCCCAGCGAGTCAATGCCGCGAAGCATGGCGAGCGCTGCGTCGTGAGTCAGGCCCTGGGTGTACTGCGGGAACGGCTGGGTAGCGATGCGGATGGTCTCGACTTCCCAACCCGCGCTGCGATAAGCGTCCCGCGCCGCGTTCAGGAACTTCGCGGCGTCCTCGATCTGGTGCGTATAGCCCAGCGGGTCAACGTCGATGAAGGCGGTGATGGCCCGGACCTTGGGATGCTCTCCGGCGTGGAGCGCAATCGCGGCCAGGGCAAGCGTGAGCAGGGCGTTGCGCATGATTGGTTATAGCACGCCGATGTCGCCAGGTTCGAGAACGCGCTTCGGTGCGCCATTGCGCGCGACCTTCAGCATGGCGCGGCCAATCTGTTCGGTGGTGAGAATCCGGCCCGGAAACGCCCAACGAAGGATCGGCATCAGCGGCTTGAACAGCGCATACGCCACGCGATACATCGTGGTTCGCGACTGAATTCCGTGGAGCGGCTGGATGACGGCCGGGCGAATAACATACCCCCGAAACGGCAGGCGTAAAATCGCGTTTTCGGCTTTGCCCTTGACTCGCGCCCACATCACGCGCCCCGTCTCGGAGCTGTCGGCGCCGACGCCCGAGACGAACACGAACGTCATTCGCGGATTGAACCGGGCCAGCGTCTCCCCGGCAGCCGCGGCAATCCCGTACGTGATGCGCTCGTACTCGGCTTCCTTCATTCCCGCCGAAGTTACTCCCAGGCAAAAGAAGCAGGCATCGATGCCGGTCAGATCCTTCTCGATCGCGGCATAGTTCCACAGATCGCGGTGCACCAGGTTCCGCAATTTCGCGTGAGTCACCCCGGTCGAGCTGCGGCCGATCGCGATCACGTGTTCGACGCCGGGGTCGAGCAGGCATTCGCGGAGTACGCCCTGGCCGACCATCCCCGTCGCCCCGAAAATCAGTACGTTCATGAATGGATTGTACAATCGAAGGGGAGACGGCCATGTCCGCGAACATCGCGAAGAAAGAAGCCATCCGGAAATTTAAAGAGCAGAAGCCTTCGCGCGGCGTCTACGCGATCCGCTGCACCGCCACCGGACGGGTTTGGGTGGGCAGCTCGCGCAATCTCGATGCCACGCGGAACGGCGCCTGGTTCATGTTGCGGACCGGCAGCCACATAGAGAAATCCCTCCAGCAGGAGTGGAACAGCCACGGCGAGTCTGCGTTTCAATACGAAATTCTGGAAACGCTCGAACCCGATCTGCATCCCATGGCCGTGGCCGATCTGCTGAAGGAGAAATCCGGCCGCTGGGTAGAGCAATTGTCCGCTAAGCCGCTTTTACCAGGCTAAACGTATTCTGCCGCGACCGCTCCCTGAGGGAGCGGTGCCTTCGCCTTGTGTTGCTGAGCCGCGACCGCGAGGGAGCGGTGCTTTTGCTGTACTGTTCGAAGAAAGGCACCACTCCCTTGCGGTCGTGGCTCAGTAATCTTTCACGGCACCTGACGGTCGCGGCTCTGAACGAGGCTGCATGCAGAGCCGCGACCGTAAGGCAGCGTGTACTACGCGTGCCGCAGCACGGTGCACACGCTGGCGCAGATGGGTCCACCGATATTGAACGTGGCGGCCAGTTTTGGATTGGCCACCTGTAGTTCCGTAGGAGCCTTGCCCTGCAATTGCAGCGACGCCCAGCCGATCATGGCGATGCCGGTGGCGCCGATGGGGTGTCCCTTGGCGATCAGCCCGCCGGACGTGTTGATGGCGCATTCGCCGCCGGGCGCCGCCTTGCCGTCCACCCAATACTGCGCGCCACGTCCCGGCTCGGCCTTGCCGATGACTTCCGTGCCGAGCGCCCCCATCACCGTGAAGCAATCGTGGACTTCGGCCACGTTCACATCCGCCGGGCCCTCACCGGCCATCTGGTACGCGGTGTTCATGGCGCGGTACGCGCCCGCCGGATGGAGCACGTCGCGTCCGGATTTGCGGATCGGGTCGGTGGCTTGCCCCCACCCCGCGATCTTGACACAATCGGACTTCGAAACGCCGAGCTTGGCCAATCCCTCTTCGGTTGCCAGGATCAGGGAAGCGTAGCCATCGGTGATTTGGGAGCAATCGTAAGTCTTGAGCGGCAGGCCATCCACCACGTAGCGATTGAGACCTTCAATTCTGAGCGCCTGCTCCAGCGTGATCTGCACCTTGTTCATCTGCGCGCAGGAGTTGAACTTCGCGTTGGCGTATTCCTGTACCGCGATGGCCGCGAGATCGGCCTCCGATACGCCGTAAGCCGCCATGTACTCCTGCATCACTTCGGCGAAGAGGTGCGGGAAGACGAAGACCTTGCCCTCGCGTTCGCCGGGGAAAGAGAAAAAGCCGAGCACCTCGCCGATGAGCTTGCCGTCCATCTTGCCGGCGTCGTCGCGCATCTTCTCGTAGCCGACGGCGATGCCCGTATCGCCCATGCCAAGCTGCAGCTTGTGGATCACCGAAAGCACCGCTTGGCCGCCCGATGCGCAGGCATTCTCCACCGCCTCGATGGGCTTGCCTTCGAGGCCGGGAGTCATGGCCATCAGGCCCGCGAGCAATCCCTGACGATTCAGGGAGAAGTTGCAGGCAGCGCCGATGGAGCCGACATCGAGCGTACCAGCCGGCGCATCGATCTGGCGGCAGGCGCCGCGGATGGCCGAATCGACGATTTCGGGGACGGTCATGCCCATCAGCTTGCCGAATTTCGATTGATGATAGGAGGCAATGTAAATCGGCTTCATAACATCTCCCAAACTAAATCGTACCGCTCCCTTGCTCGCCAAAGCGCGAGTGCGGGCGCGGCTCCTTAACGACGCGGCTGCTACGTTCCCATCACTACTCCGCCATCGACGTTGAGCACCGTCCCGCTGATGAACGACGCCGCGTCGGAGGCGAGCCAGAGATATGCGTTCGCGATATCCTCGGGCTGGCCGGGACGCCCGACTGGCGTATGGCTAATCATGGCGGCCAGTACTTTCTCCGGCATGCCCTTCGTCATGTCGGTGGCGATGAAACCGGGCGCGACGGCGTTCACACGGATATGAAATTTGCCCAGTTCCCGCGCCCAAACGCGCGTCATGCCGATCACTCCGGCCTTCGACGCCACGTAGTTGGTCTGGCCGAAATTCCCGTACAGGCCGACCACGCTGGAGGCATTCAGAATCACGCCGCCTCCGGTTTGCACCATGCGCGGAACCACGGCCCGCGTGCAAACGAACACACCCTTCAGGTTGACGCCGATCACGGAATCGAACTGCTCATCGCTCATCTGGCCGGCGAGAGCGCCGTCCTTATATTTGATGAGCTGGCCGTCGCGAATGATTCCGGCGTTGTTGACCAGGACGTGGATCGCGCCCCAGCGAGCCATCACCTCTTCCACTGCGGCTTCCACTTGCGCGGCATCGGTCACGTTGACCTGGCGGAAAAGACCTTCAGGCGTTGGTTGGTCTTCGCGAACGTCCCAGGAGGCCACGCGGCAGCCCTCCTCGGCGAAGCGCTGCGCGGTAGCCTTGCCAATGCCTGCCGCGGCGCCCGTAACGATTACGACCTTGTCCTTGAGACCCGTTTCGATCATGACTTTTCTATGATCGCAGAACGGAAACACGGTACACTCACTTTTTCGAGGTGCTCGCTTGACCAATCTCCGATGGCTGCTGGTGCTGGCCGGCGGCTGTAGCGTGGTATTTGCGCAAGGCAATTACGAAGTCCAGGTTTACGGCAGCGAGCTGGTTCCCCCGAGCCGCACCATGGTGGAGCTGCATTCCAACTTTACGTTTGAGGGATCGAAGACGGCGATTGACGGGGTCCGCGCGGACGAGCACGCCCTGCACGAGACGCTCGAGATCACGCAGGGGATCAACGACTGGTTCGAGATCGGATTTTACGTGTTCACGAGTTATCGTGGACCCGAGGGGTATCAGTGGGTGGGCGACCATATTCGCCCGCGCGTCCGCGTTCCGGAAGCGTGGCATTGGCCGGTGAACGTGAGCATTTCGACGGAGCTCGGGTACATGCGTCGCTCCTATTCGCCCGACACGTGGACGTGGGAGATCCGGCCGATCGTCGATAAGCAGATCGACCGCTGGTATTTCGGATTCAACCCCGCGCTGGAGCGCTCGTTTCACGGATTAAGCGTGCCTCTGGGCGTCGCTTTCGCGCCCGCTTTTAAGGCGAGTTACGACGTGACCAAGAAGGTCACTCTCGGTTTCGAATATTACGGCGACCTCGGAGGCTTGAAGGGGTTCGACCCTTTGCATGAGCAGCTTCAGGCGATCTACCCGACACTCGATCTGAATCTCGGACCGAACTGGGAGTTCAACTTCGCGCCCGGCTTCGGCCTCACGGGCTCGACCGATCATTTCCTGATCAAGATGATTATCGGCCGGCGTCTCAAGCTCGGCTCACGGTAGTTTCTCCGGCGGCTTGATCTGCTGCCAACCCTCGCCGTTGAGAGACTCCAGGAACGCAAGCAGGTCTGCCTTCGCGGGAGCGTCCAGAAAGAACGGCGCGATGCGCGAATCGAGGTACGGGCCAGGCTGGCCGCCTTTGCGATAGAACTCGAGCACGTCATCCAGAGTTTGGTACCGGCGATCGTGCATGTAGGGGCCGGTGCGGGAAGCTTCGCGGAGCGTGGGCACCTTGAACTTGCCGTCATCGCGGCGCTTGCCGTCGAGGGCGCCGAGGCCGAAATCGGGCGGATGCACGGCCGGATCGACGCCCAGGCTGGCGAATTTCTCATTGGTGAAGTTGGGGCCGTTGTGGCATTCCGAGCACTCGCCCGTGCGCTCGAAAACCTGCTCACCGCGTTTGGCCTGCGTGCTGAGCGCCTGCTTGTCGCCCGCGAGGTAACGATCGTAGGCGGAGTTGCCGGAGAGAATGGTGCGCTCGAAGGACGCGATCGCTTTGGTGATGCGCTCGAAGGTGACTTGCGGATCGCCGAAGGCGCGCTCGAAGAGCGGAGCGTAGCCGGCGATTTTGGAGATCGCCTGGGTGGTGGCATCGGTGGTGCTGCCCATCTCATCGGGATTGGTCACCGGAAAACGGATCTGCGCTTCCAGGGTAGACGCTCGACCATCGTAGAACTGGCTCTTCCCGTAGGCGCGATTGATGAGCGTGGGCGCGCGCCGCGGAAGCGGCTTGCCGGTGACGCCGACCGGCGCCGGATCGCTGCCGGTAAATGCGTGCTCGGGGGGGTGGCAGGTGGCGCAGGAAACTCTGCCGTTGGCGGAAAGGCGCGGATCGAAAAACAGGTAGCGTCCCAACTCGACGCGCTCGGCGGAATATGGGTTATCGGCGGGCCAGGGAACGGGAGGCAATCCGAGCGGCGGTTTGGGCTGCGCGGTGAGCAGCGAGGCGCACGCCACGAGAAGGCAGACAAGAAAGGGACCGCTCCCTCGCGGTCGCGGCTCAGTAGGCGCCGTATTGAGGCTACGTGCTCCCATGCAAGAGCCTGTAGAGCTGCGCGCCATACTTCTCCACTATACTGAGGCCGATGCCGGGGATGGCGAGCAGTTCGGCGGCGGTTTCGGGACGCTTTGCGGCCAGAGCCCGCAGCGTTTGATCGTTGAAGATGCAGAACGCCGGTACTTTGCGGCGTTTTGCTTCCGCCAGCCGCCAATTTCGCAGCGTAGTCTCGACGGCCGGATCGGGAGTAGCGCTAACTACCGCGCGCGATTTCTTCGGCTCTTGCGTTTTCTGGCGGCGCGCGCGCACTTTCTTCTTGCGCTTGCGGCTTCCTGGCGGCGCGGCGACCGCGGTTTTCATGAGGATCTCGAATTCCTCGCGGTCATCCAGCAGGCTCACCTTGCGATACGGAATGCTTTTGCCGTCCTTCTCGAAGATTTCGTTGGTCAAACGCACCAGCCCGATTCGCGCCATGGCGCCGAGAACCTCTTCGAACTCGTCGCGCACCATGACGCCATCGGGATGCAATTCGGTGTAGAGGCGGCCGGTGGTTTTGGCGCCGCCTTTGCGCAGCGAGGTCATCACCGCTGCGGCGGTCATGTGTTCCTCGGTGGTGGAGGCGCGGAAGCGCTGGCCGGCGCATTCCGATGGCGCGCAGAAATCGCAAATGCCGCAGGGCTGGCGCGCGCCCGCGAAATCGCCGAAATGGCGCACGAGCCCGGCCATGCGGCATTCGTTACTTTCAGCGAAGCGCAGCATGAGGTCCAACTGTTTCTGTTTTTGATCGGCCTGGGCGGCGTAGGTTTCGCGCCAATGATCGTGGCCGCGGGTGATGTTTTCGGCGAAATCCATGACGGCCCCACCGTGGATCCACAATTTCTCGAGCGCCTTTTCGAAATCTTCATCGCCCATGCGCGTTCTTCGCAGCAGTGCCTGTTTCTCCTGAGGTTCGGCGCTGAGATGAGCGAAGATGCCGGCGAGCACGGAGACATCCGGATAGTCGCGCTCGAAGAAATAATCGTGCGTGCGGCGATCGGCATAGGAGTGCATGAGGACGGTGCGGCTGGGCTTGCCATCGCGTCCGGCGCGGCCGATTTCCTGGTAGTAGGCTTCGAGACTTCCGGGCAGCGCGGTGTGAATCACGGTGCGGATGTTGGGCTTGTCGATCCCCATGCCGAAGGCGATGGTCGCCACCATCACCTCGATGCGGCCGGCGAGGAATTCCTCCTGCACGCGGCGGCGGCGCTCGGCATCGAGCCCGGCGTGGTAAGCCTCACAAGGGAAGTAGCGCTCGAGGTCGTCGGCCAGGTGCGTGGCTTGCTTGCGGGTAGGTGCGTAGACGATGGCCGGGCGGCGCGATTCGTCCTCGAGGAGTTCGGCTGTGAGCGCGCCGCGCTGCGAGGGCGCTACCTCGATCACTTCGACGGCGAGATTCTCGCGCCGGAATCCGTGGATGAAGCGGGCCGCGCGGGCGAGGCCCAACTGCTCGGCGATATCGTCCTGCACCAGGGGAGTGGCGGTGGCGGTCATGGCGATCACGGTCGCGGGACGGAGGGTGGGCAGGTATTGGCCGAGCATGCGATAGTCGGGGCGGAAATCGTGGCCCCATTGGGAGATGCAGTGGGCCTCGTCAATCGCGACGAGGGTGGGCTTGCGCTTGGCGAGCATCTCGGGGAAGCCGGGAACGCGGAGGCGCTCGGGTGCGATGAACAGGAATTGCAGATTGCCGTTGAGGTAAGCGATGCAGGCCTGGCGCGCTGACGCGCGGTCGCGGCCGGAAT
>Ga0181538_10000738_pt1 | contig 38883 bp, 35 predicted proteins | sample PEATcosm2014_Bin_40_FD_119773 | JGI IMG/M metagenome (GOLD analysis project Ga0181538, IMG submission 119773) | Peatland microbial communities from MTU Mesocosm Facility, Houghton, MI, USA - PEATcosm2014_Bin23_30_metaG | ecosystem: Environmental > Terrestrial > Soil > Wetlands > Peat | place... | reverse complement strand
GTTCTTTGCCGTGCCCATCATCTGGCTCGTCTTCGAGGCGATCGGCGTCCACCTAGGACTGATCGGCGGCAACCTAGGACTGTGGCTGTTCAACTCGACGGTCTACTCTGTGGCGGGGGCTGCGATCGCCATCGCAGCATGCATTCCCGCTGGTTACGCCATTGCGACGCACGAGTTTCCTGGTCGACGTGCGCTCTTGATCCTCACGATGCTCGTAATGCTGATCCCGACCAGCGCGCTCGTGTTGCCGCTCTTCCTCGAGGCAAACGAGGTGCATCAGCTGACGAGCCCGTTGGCGGTCATCGTGCCTTACGGCCTGTTCCCGTTCGGCGTCTACCTGTCCTACCTGTACTTCCACACCGAGCGCTTCAATGTCCTGTTTCAGACGGCGCGCACGGACGGTAGCAACGAATGGCAGGTGTTCCGGCACATTGCCGTTCCTCTTTCGAAGCCAGTCGCAGCGCTGATCGTGTTTCTCAACATTGTCGCGAGCTGGACAAACTTCTTCCTGCCGTGGGTCATGTACTGGTCGACCGACACGACCAACCGCTATCCCTTGCCGCTTGGCATCGCCCTTCAGCTGTTCAGTGGCGAGACGTCCGGGGAGTACCTCGGTGTTGTTCAGCTGCACACGAGCTGGCCGCCGAGCGCGATCGCGTTCTTGCTCTTGGCGACGATCGCCCCCGTTGTCGTCGTCTTGGTCCTCGCGCGGCGGTGGATCGGGTCTGGTCACTTCCAGGGCGTGTTCCGCTAAAGCTCATGGCGGTGGTTCCGGGCAGCTGCATGGTCATTGACGAAGAAGCCAACTACCGAGCATCGGGGGTGTATCAGCGAAAGGTAAGTCTCAACATCGAAAGGCCAGGTAGACGTGCATATTGTGTGGGCGGTTAGCTGCAAGGAAGCCACGCCGGCAACGCCAGGATTCGATGTCACGGGGCTCGGCCGCGAAGGGTTCATGGTGAGCGAGGATGAGTTACCGCGCCCCGTCAACCTCCAACTCTTGATGTGTTACCTGAAACGGAGACGGCAAGGTCGTAGAACTGCTCGGACTCGTCGGTAGAGTCGCTCTCGAAACTTCGCGTGGGCCCTCCTGCTTGCTCGCGGCTTGCGCCGTGGCGAGCTGTGCGGGCTCACGTGGTCCGCCACCGACCCGGACGCGGGGACACTGCGCATCGAGACAACGCGCACAGTCGTCGAGAGCAAGCCCTCGCTCTCGCGCCCAAGAACGACGGCTGGGCTCCGGTCGATCCCGATCGACGCCCGTCGCGCTCCTCAGAGCGCACCGGCGCCGCCAGGCTGCCGAGAAGTTGGCAACCGGCCCCACCCACGAAGACAGCGGCCTTCTTCTCGCCGACGAGCTCGGACGGCCCTACCACCCGGAGTGCATCTCAGGATGGTTTGACACGAAGGCCGCCGAAGTGGGCCTCCCGCGTATCAGGTTGCACGACACGAGACATACAGCAGCGACCCTCATGCTGGCAAACGGCACGCCAGTGAAGGTCGTCTCCAAGGTTCTCGGTCACGCGTCAGTTACGACCACCCTTTCGATCTACGCGCACGTGCGGCCTGGCATGGCACAGGAGGCCGGGGCCCGGCTCAGTGCGAGCCTGCTCGGACGAGGTTCCCGATCTGCGTTGAGGCGCAGCGTTGACCTTCGTCCCCGCGCTGACCATCATCCGTCACTCTTGGGTTTGATCGCCTTCGGTCTCAACCCGGACGCCGCGAAATTTCCCGTCGAACCTGTCATGCAACTTGTCGATGCCCCGCTTCACCGCGACCTCAATGAGGTAGGCAGCCAGGTTTCCTCCCGTGCCACCGAGAACGGCGATAACTATCAGCTCAGGGGCGCTGACGCCCCCGTTGCGTCGCTCTTTCAGCTACTCACAGGTGCCCTCGAGGCCTTCATCCCGTAGGCAGCCAGCCAGCGCCGCTGCGGTTCGTTCGTTGCCTTGGTGCACGACACGGATCATCGCGCCCTCTTTGCTGTCAGATCCGCTGACATTCCGCTGACATGGCTGGCGTCAGTAGGTCCGGGAGCAATCAGATAGTGCTCCGACATGGCCCTTTGCAGCTCCGGGGGAGAGACTCGAACTCTCAACCACACGATTAACAGTCGCGTGCTCTGCCGATTGAGCTACCCCGGAAATCAGCGCGAAGCCTATCCGGGCTGACGGTCCTTGCCAGACGACTTGCCGAATGCCTCTTCAGAGGCCACGCCAGACGCCACCTCAGAGGCCTCCCGGACCCTTGGCCGGTGAGCTCGCCCTGGCAGGCACGTCGCGCTGGCGAAGCTTGGACGTGCGAGGTAAGAAGGACAGATGCGGTTCAGGACCGGGTTCGTTCTAGGGTGCGCAGCCGGTTTCTACCTGACCCAGAAGGCGCGCCGACTCCGGGCACCGCTTGCGGGCCGCAGCCCTCTCACTTCGCCCGCGTCGGACTGGCTGGGGCGCAACGGCCCAGGCGTGCACGCGGCTGAGTTGAGAGCCGAGAAGATTCTCGCACTGGGCGACCTGGCTCGGGAAAGGGCAAGCGACCTGCTGCGCGGCCCGGTTGGGAACCTTGCACGCGAACGGGTTATTGCCCGGTTCGAGAGCGCGATCGCGTCTCAACGCGCGGAGGCGACGAGAGTGACCTGAGCGCCGGTGGCTTGGCTTCAGTCGCCTTCCACGTAGTCCCGAAGTGGGCGTGACACCATCGGGTGACGCAGCTTCGCCAGCGTCTTCATCTCGATCTGACGGATGCGCTCGCGGGTGACTCCGAAGATCTGCCCGACCTCCTCAAGGGTCCGGATCTGTCCGTCGTCCAAGCCGAAACGAAGTCTCACAACTTCTTGCTCGCGTTCGCTCAATTCCGATAGCGCCCGTTTCACGGCCTCGTTCAGCAGCATTCGCGTCGCTGCGTCGACGGGCACCTCGGCAGTGTGATCCTCGATGAGGTCCGAGAGGCTGAAGTCCTCCTCCTCGCTGATCGGTTGTTCCAAGGAGATCGTGTCCTGACTGATCCGCTGGAGCTCCCGCACCCTTTCGATCGGGTATTGCGCCCGAGCGGAGATCTCCTCGACCGTCGGCTCACGGCCGAGCTCCTGGGACAGTTGGCGTTGCGTGCGCACGATCTTGTTGATCGTCTCGACCATGTGGACGGGGATCCGGATCGTGCGCGCCTGGTCGGCGACGGCCCGGGTGATGGCCTGGCGGATCCACCATGTGGCGTACGTGGAGAACTTGAAGCCACGGCGATAGTCGAATTTCTCGACGGCGCGCATCAGCCCGAGATTGCCTTCCTGGATGAGGTCCAAGAACGCCATCCCGCGATTGCGATAGCGCTTCGCGATCGAGACCACCAGTCGCAGATTTGCCTCGATGAGGAGGTCCTTGGCTTCCGAGCCCTCGTGGATGGCCCGTTCGACGGCTCGGCGCTCCTCGAAGGGAATCTTGTCGAAGGTGCCCGATGCCCTTCGGGCGGCCAGCTCTGCAGCCGCGTCTTGGCCGGCTTCGATCTTCCGTGCGCAAAGAACCTCGAGCTCGGGCGACAGCAGCGAGACGCGTCCGATCTCCTTCAGATAGGCGCGAACGGGATCAGTCGTCTGTGCGTCGCCGTTTCCACCCGCGAGTGCCATCGGCATGGAGACCAGACGCGGACGTGGCATGCGGCCGGCCACGCCGTTCCGGTTCGAGCCGTCGTGCGGCGATGCGTCGGCTCCAAGGCTGTCAAGGTCTCCCAGGAGCGGTTCGAGCGGTTCGAGCGGGTCAAGCGGCAAGAGCGGTTCGGGCGGTTCGGGCGGTTCGGGTTCGCAGACATCCGCGGCCCCATTAGTCGCGTTGTTGCCAGTAGTGGAGCCTGTGACCCTGGATTTGGGCGTTTGCTCGCTCGTGCCGGTCATCTCGCCTCCAGATAGCGCTGCAACAGCCACGCTACCAATCGATTTGCAGCGTCACTCACGGCAGGTGAAGTCCGGTCGGCCGTGCCCGGCTCTTGCATGATCTCCAATTCGGACTTTAGCCAGGTAATGGCGGCGCCGGTCGCGGCAAGCCGGCTCGTGTCGCCCTCGGCGCCGGCCTGGCGGGCCTCGGCCGTGATCTCGTCGAGTGCTACCTGGGCCGCGGAGCGGGCCAGGGCGGCCACGGTCTGATCGGGGTTGGCGTCGGGCTCGGTCACGGCGAGACGCCGAAGCAGATCCGCCACCTCGTCGTCTGCGCTCTCGATTGCGTCGTGCAGGCTCGCCGAGCCAGTGAGAGCCCTGAGCGCAGCACGCTGGAGCGGATCGGCGAACAGCGCCTCGTTCAGCCGCCCGGCCATGGCCTGTGGCTCGCGGACCGCAAGCACGAGCGCGTCCCTGCCGGCGCGCTCACCCGAGGGAACGCGGCCCGAGCCCCGCCGCGCCTTGGAGCCAGGTCCGGCCGGTCGAGTTACGCCCCCCGACTGCTCCCAGCTGTCCTCGGTGTCCGGTTCCCACGGTGGCTCCGCGTTTGCTGGTTGGGGCTGCCCGCCTGCGGCAGTCCGTCTGGTCTCGCCGGGAGTCTTGTGACTCGACGCCTCGCAGGCCCGGACGAGTGCTTCCAGGCGAGGTCGCAATCGCTCGGGGTCTTGCCTGGTCAGGTCCGACACGGTAACGAGGAATTGATCGCGTACCAGTTCATTGGGGTGCTCGGCGACCATCGCGAGAGCGGCTTCGGCCGCGTTGGCCCGGCCTTCACCGGTCCTGCGCTCGCTCGAGGCCAGCGCCCGATCCACCCTGAAGGAGAGAAACGTCTTCGCATGCTCGACCGCATCTTTCAGAGCCTGCGGTTCGCGCATTGCGAGGTCCGCCGGATCGCTGCCCGGGGGAAGGGCGGCAACGGCGACTTCCAGCTCGTGACGTTTCTCCCATTCGTAAAAGCGAGCAGCAGCGGACTGGCCGGCCGTGTCGGCGTCGAACGCGAGGACCACTCGTTTCGCAAATCGCCCGAGCAGGCGGAAGTGCTCCTCGGTCAGCGCCGTCCCACAGGTGGCCACGGCTCGCGGTAAGCCGGCGGTAAAGAAGCCGATGACGTCTGTGTAACCCTCGCAGGCGATCACTTCGCCGGCTTGAACGACGGCGTGTTTGGCCCAGTTGAGGCCGTAGAGGGTGCGTTTTTTCGAGTAGATGGGTGTCTCGGGCGAGTTGCGGTACTTCGGGCCGGCCCCCTCGCCGGCGCCCGGGAGGATCCTGCCCCCCAGCCCGATCGCCTTGCCCGCCGGGTCGAAGATCGGGAAGATGACCCGACCCCGGAAAGCGTCCCGCAGCCCGCTCTGGCCCTGGTGGGCGAGCCCTGCCTTGACGAGCAGATCTGCGGGGGCCCGGATCGCCCCCACGAGCGACCTGCCAGTCTCGGGTGCCCAGCCCAGGCCGAACTGGCGCACGGTCTCGCCCTTGTAGCCCCGCGACCGCAGGTATTGTCGTGCGTGCTTCGCGTCCGGTCGGCTCAGCAGCTCCTCGTGGTAGAACGCGACCGCCTGCTCCATGACGCCGAGCAGCGCCCGGCGCCCTTCGCGGTCGGACTGGTCCTTGCCGCCGGTGTCGTGACGGATCGTGATCCCGGCTCGTTCAGCTAGGCGCTCCACTGCTTCCACAAAGTCGCAGCCCTCGATGTCGCGCAGGAAGGTGATCGCGTCCCCGGACACCTGGCACCCGAAGCAGTAGTAGAGGCCTTCCTCGGCGTTGACCGAGAACGATCCCGTCTTCTCAGCATGAAACGGGCACAGTCCGACATAGCGCCTTCCAACCCGCTTGAGCGGCGTGTACTCCCCGATCAGGGCGAGGATGTCTGTTGCGGCGCGGACCTCCGCCACGTCCTCGTCGGGAATCGCCATTGCTTGGACGGTACCGCGGCTCGAGCGCGGGCGCGCTTACGGGCCGCGTCTTGCTTGGTTGGAGCCGACCTCTCGCTACGCCGAGGCTTGTGCCGCCTTCTCCGCGTCGATCGCCAGCACGGCGTGGGCCGCGGCGAGTCGTGCAACCGGTATCCGGAACGGTGAGCAGCTGACGTAGTCGAGGCCCGCCCTCGCGAAGAAGTCGATCGAGGCCGGGTCGCCACCGTGCTCGCCGCAGACGCCGATCTTGAGGCCCGGACGGGCGGCCCGCCCGCGTTCGACGGCGATCCGAACCAGCTCGCCCACGCCGGCGACGTCGACGTTCTCGAACGGGTTCGCGCTGAGCAGGCCTTGGCTCAGGTAAGCGGCCATCATTCTGCCCTCGACGTCGTCGCGGCTGAAGCCGAAGGTCATCTGGGTGAGGTCGTTCGTCCCGAACGAGAAGAAGTCCGCCACCTCGGCGATCTCGTTTGCGAGCAGCGCGGCCCGCGGTGTCTCGATCATCGTGCCGATGGCCACCTCTATCCGTTCGGCGGCCTCGGCAACTCCGACCTTGTCCTTCGAGGGCGCCGCGTCATGCAGCGCCTGGACGACCCAGGAACGGGCGAGCGCCATCTCTTCGCGGGAGATCGTGAGGGGGATCATGATCTCAACGATCGGGTGGCCGCCCGCCTCGGCCCGCTCGTAGGCGGCCTCCATGAGGGCGCGCACCTGCATTGCGTAAAGGCCCGGCTTCAAGACCCCGAGCCGCACGCCACGTACCCCGATCATCGGGTTGGCCTCACGCCAGGACATGGCCGCCTCGAGGAGCTTCTTCTCCTCGTCGCTGAGCCCTTCGCTCGCCTGCTTCACGAGGAGCGATTCGACGTCGGGGAGGAACTCGTGCAGGGGCGGGTCGAGCCCACGGACGATGACGGGCAGGCCGTCCATGGCCTCGAGGATTCCGAGGAAGTCCGCCTTCTGTGCGGCTCGAAGCTCCTCGAGCGCCGCGGTCTCTTCGTCTGCGGTCGACGCGAGGATCATCCGCCTCATGATCGGCAGGCGGTCGTCTCCGAAGAACATGTGCTCGGTCCGGCACAGGCCGATCCCCTCGGCTCCGAGCTTGCGAGCGTTCGCGGCGTCGTCGCCGGTATCGGCGTTGGCGCGGACCCCTAGGCGGCCCGAGCGGATCTCGTCGGCCCAGTCGAGCAGCTCGGTCAGCTCGGGCGGCGCCTCGGCGGCGATGAGCGGCACGGCGCCGACGACGACGGTGCCCTCCGAGCCGTCGATCGAGATCACTTCGCCCTCCCGGACGACGGTGTCGCCGACTCGGAAGAGCTTGTCGGACGCGCTTATGCGTAACGCTTCGGCGCCGACGACCGCCGGCTTGCCCCAGCCACGGGCGACGACCGCCGCGTGGCTCACCAGGCCGCCCCTGGCGGTCAGGATGCCTTCGGCAGCGAGCATGCCGTGCACGTCCTCGGGTGAGGTCTCGTTGCGCACGAGGATCACGTGCTCACCCTTGGCAGCGGCAGCCGCGGCGTCATCCGCGCTGAAGCACACGGCGCCGACCGCGGCGCCAGGCGAAGCAGCGAGGCCTTTGGCCAGCACCGGTGAGGAGTTGTCGGCGAACTGCGGGTGCAGCACAGCCTCGATGTGCTCGGCGGTCGTTCTTTGCAACGCCTCGGCGTGGGTGAGGCGGATGGCCGGATCGTCGACCATGTCGACCGCCATGCGGAGCGCGGCCCGGCCGGTACGCTTGCCGACCCGGGTCTGCAGCATCCAGAGCTTGCCTTGCTCGATCGTGAACTCGGTGTCGCACATGTCCCGGTAATGAGCCTCGAGCCTGGAGAAGATCTCCATGAGCTCCGCGTAGATCGAGGGGAACCTGCTTCCCAGCGCAGAGAGCGGCTCGGTGTTGCGGATCCCGGCGACCACGTCCTCGCCCTGGGCGTTCACGAGGAAGTCGCCGTAGGCTCCTTTGGCCCCGGTGGCCGGGTCGCGTGTGAAGCCGACACCCGTGCCTGACTGGTCGTCGCGGTTCCCGAAGACCATCGCCTGCACGTTCACCGCCGTGCCGAGATCGTTCGGGATGTGCTCCTGCAAGCGGTAGGCGACGGCTCTGGCCCCGTTCCACGAGGCGAACACTGCCTCGATCGCGCCGCGAAGCTGGTCGATCGGCGCTTGTGGGAAGGGACTGCCCGTCACCCGCTCGACGACGCCCTTCAGTTCCTCGACGAGGGCGCGCAGCGCCGCCGCCGGCAACTCGGCGTCCGAGGCACCGGTGCGCTCCTTCAAGGCCTCGAGCGGCCCATCCAGTTGATCGCCCGGGACGCCGAGGACGATGCGGCCGTACATCTGCACGAAACGCCGATACGAGTCGAACGCGAACCGCTCGTCACTGGTCTGCTTGGCGAGGCCTGCGACCGACCGGTCGTTGAGGCCGAGGTTCAAGACGGTGTCCATCATGCCGGGCATCGAGAACTTCGCTCCCGAGCGGACCGAGACCAGCAAGGGTTCGTCCGGGTCGCCGAGACGGCGTCCCATGCGGTCCTCGAGCTTTGCGAGGTGCTCGGCGATCTCAGCGTCAAGTCCGACGGGCCAGCCCTCTGACATGTACGCACGACAGGCGTCTGTCGAGATAGTGAAGCCGTGTGGTACCGGCAGGCCCAGCACCGAGGTCATCTCGGCCAGGTTCGCACCCTTCCCACCGAGCAGGTCCTTGAGCTCCATGGGCGGACGAGGATGCTCGTGGTCGAAGCCGTACACGTAGCCCATTGGGACCTCCTAGTTATTGTCGCGTCAGTCCGAGCCTAAACGAGACATGGGCGGTGTCCGCAAAATGAGTCCCCTTTCCGCAGGGCCGGGACCCGTTCAAATATCGAGCCGCCCAAGAAGATGGTGAACGAGGTCGTCGATCGGAAGCCTCGTTTGCTCGGTCGAGTCGCGCTCGCGCACCGTCACCTGTTGGTCCTCGAGGCTCTCGAAGTCGATCGTCACGCAATAGGGCGTGCCGATCTCGTCCTGGCGTCGGTAGCGCCGGCCGATCGACTGGGTGTCGTCGTACTCGCACATGAGGTAGCGCTGGAGCCGGTGCAGGACGTCCCTGGCAACTGGCGCGAGGGTGTCCTTTCTCGACAGTGGGAGCACAGCGACCTGGTAGGGCGCGATCCGGGGGTGCAGGCGAAGCACCACCCGGCGTTCGCCGCCGATCTCGTCCTCGTCGTAGGCCGCCAAGAGGAACGCCATCATCGCCCGGGTCGCGCCGGCCGCCGGCTCGACTACATGGGGGATGTACCTCTCGTCGGTTGTTTGGTCGAAGTACTCGAGGGACGTACCCGAGTGCTCTTGGTGAGCTCGTAGGTCGAAGTCCGTCCGGTTGGCGATGCCCTCGAGCTCACCCCAGCCCCAGGGGAAGAGGAACTCGACATCTGTAGTCCCAGCGGAGTAGTGCGAGAGCTCCTCCTTGTCATGGGCCCGGAGGCGCAGTTTCTCGCCGGCGATGCCGTAGCGCATGTACCACCCGAGCCGTTCCTCGCACCAGTACTCGTGCCAACGCGGGCTGTCCGCAGGTGGGACGAAGAACTCCATCTCCATCATCTCGAACTCTCGTGTCCGGAAGACGAAGTTGCCGGGTGTGATTTCGTTTCGAAACGCCCGGCCGATCTGGGCGATCCCGAAAGGTGGCTTGCGCCTCGTCGCGGTGAGGACGTTGAAGAAGTTCACGAACATGCCCTGGGCCGTCTCGGGCCGGAGGTAGGCAACCGAAGAGTCGCCTTCGAGCGGCCCGACAAAGGTCTTGAACATGAGGTTGAAGGGCCGTGCCTCCGTTAGGTCCGTCGAGCCGCACTTAGGGCACACGTCCTCGATCTGGTCGGCGCGCCACCGCTCTTTGCAGTTGCGGCAGTCGACCAGTGGGTCGGTGAACGTTGCCAGATGGCCCGATGCCTCCCAGACCTTGGGGTTCGTGAGGATCGCGGCGTCGATCGGCACGACGTCGTCGCGCTCTTGGATCATCGCTCGCCACCAGGCCTCGCGGACATTGCGGAGCATGAGAGCACCGAGCGGGCCGTAGTCGTACGTCGAGCGGATGCCGCCATAGATCTCGGCCGAAGGGAAGACGAAACCACGCCGCTTGCACAAATTGACGACGGCGTCGAACAGCTCGGGGTTGGTCGCGGACTCGGGAGGCGTCGCCATGGCGGCAGGTTACTTGCACGCGACAGGTACGCCTGCTGTTGCGTGTCCACGCGTGCGAAGCTCCGCGAGAACCAGGTGGATCTCGCCGCTCTTGTCGCACGAGTGTGCTGCCAGGTCGGACAGGAGCGTGCAGCAGCGCGCGCGGGTGCGCGGACGCTCCACCGGGGGCGCCGTCCACCCGATGCGCGGCTCGCGGCGACGAGCTAGCGCGGAGGCGCCCGAGGGACGTCAGGCCATCGGATCCCGGCGAACGTTGGCTGAAGCGGCACTAGCCCGGGGCCGGCTCTCGGAAATCGAGGGTTGCGTTCTGCCGACTTCATCTCGAGCATCGTTTCTCGACTGAATTACCGGCGCAGCTAAAACCCGAGACCTCGGCTCTGGGTGATCAGTCACCAGGAGGCGAGCGGTGGCAAACCTGGCCCGGCGTCAGCCTGTGGCCCCAGCCCCGGCGTCAGCCGGCGGACGGGTGGCCGGACTGCTTGTGTTCGACCAGCCCTGCCAACCGGCCGTCGAGATCTCCGTGCCCTGATGCGCCGAGCGCACCCTCCGGTCCAAGTGGTACTCGGTCGCGACCATGGCCAAGCGCTCCGCTTCCGCCGCCGCTCGGCTCGGCGGTTGGTCGAGTGCGGCGCGGAGGCCTCCGCCGAGAACCTGCCGGATCAGGCTCACCGTCTCGGCGCCGACGGCCTGACCCCGGCGGCAGGAACGGCATAGGAACCCACCTTCGCCGGCGTCGAATGCGACCAGCTCACCCTCCAAGCCGCACACGGCGCACTGGTCGAGCGAGGGGCCGACTCCCTCCATCACGAGGAGCTTCCAAAGAAACGAACCGAGGAGTGCCGGTGAAGGGCGCTCCTCCAAGGTCCGAAGTGCCCCCACGAGCATCCGGAACATCTCCGGCATGGGATGCCTCTCGAGCGCGACCTGATCCACGACCTCGAGCATTGTCATCGCGACCGGGACCCGTTCGAGGTCGCCACGGATGGCCTTGAAATGCTCGATGGCTTCGACCTGGTTCACGACGTCGAGCTCCCGCCCCCGCCAGCAGATCATGGTCACATGGGTAAGGGGTTCGAGGCGGCCGCCGAGCCGGCTCTTGGTCTTGCGGATTCCCTTGGCTACCGCTCGGACCTTGCCGTGTTCGGGGGTCGCGAGGGTCACGATCCGGTCGGCTTCCCCGAGCCGCATGGTTCGTAGCACCACGCCCTCGTCGCGGTAGGTGGCCACTTCTCAGGTCATCCCCTCATCCGCGTTCCGACTGCGATCAGGCCGATTCCCACGACGATCACCACCAGCAGTGTGAGTGCCTGCTCGTCACCCACGACCGCGAGCACCACGACCGACACGAACGCGATGGCACCGAGAAACAGGCCCGCGAGGACCCCGATGTGGTCCCGGAGCCGGAACGGCTCGCGTGCTTCGTCGCTCACCGGTCGAGCCCTCCGTAGCGTCGGTCACGCCGCTGATACTCCCCGACGGCATCGAACAGGTTCTTCCGGCGGAAGTCGGGCCAGAGGACGTCGGTGAAGACGAGCTCGGAGTAGGGGAGCTCCCAGAGCAGGAAGTTGGAGATGCGAAACTCGCCCGAGGTGCGGACCACGACATCGGGGTCGGGCATGTCGGACCAATACAGCCGGGAACGCAGAGCCTTCTCGTCGATCCTGTTGGGGGGCACGCCGTCGGCGACGAGCTGGCGGACTGCGTCGATGATCTCCGCTCGACCGCCATAGTTGAAGCAGATCGTCAGCGTCAATCGCCGGTTCGCGGCGGTGAGGTCCATTGACTCGTCCATGTGGCGGATGAGGCGGCGCGGAACGCGCCAGTCCCGGCGGCCAGCGAAGCGGATGCGCACTCCCTTGCTGTTCAGATCGTCACGATGCCGGGTCAGGATCCCCTCGTTGAAGTTCATGAGATAGCGCACCTCATCGGGCGGGCGCCGCCAGTTCTCCGTTGAGAAGGCGAACATCGTCAGCCAGTCGATTCCGAGCTCCAGGGCTCCCTCCACCGTGTCGAACATCGCCTCCTCGCCAGCGGCGTGACCTTCGGTTCGCGGCAGCCCGCGTTGGCGCGCCCAGCGACCGTTGCCGTCCATCACGCACGCGACGTGCTTGGGGATCCGAGTGGGATCGAGGTCCGCGACAGCCATCTCGCCGAAGTTACTCCCGGTTCTCACCGCCACTCTGGTCAGCGCTCCGCAAGCCGCCATTCAGCGCCGTCAAGCGCCCTTTCATGCGGGTGCGCACCGACGACCACGCCAGACCAGGTGTCGGTCGGTTCCATCTCCATTGTCTCGGTCGATTACTCCAGCGGTCCTATCTCCGCCTCCACCGCTGCGATGAGCTCTCCGGAGCGAACGAGCGCGATCGTGGCGTCGACGTCGGGCTTGAGCGCTCGGTCATGAACAAGCGTGGGCACAACCTGACGCAACGAGGCGATGGCCGCCCGGCTTGCCGGCCCGGCGAGCAAGGGCGCCCGCAGCTCGCAAGCCTGGGCCGCGGCGAGCACTTCCATCGCGATCGCAGCCTCGGCGTCGCGTAGGCAATCTCGTGCATGGCGGGCGGCAATCATGCCCATGCTGACGTGGTCCTCCTGCCCGGCCGAGGACGTGATCGAGTCGACCGCCGCCGGGTGCGCCAGGCTCTTCATCTCCGAGACGAGTGACGCAGCGGTGTACTGGCACACCATGAACCCCGAGTTGACGCCGGCCTCGCCGACGAGGAACGCGGGAAGACCGTTAGAGGTTCTCGGGTCCAGGATCCGGAAGAGCCTGCGCTCGGAGATCGAAGCGAGCCCGACTGTCGCCGCGGCCAGCGAGTCGCAGGCCATCGCGACCGGCTGACCATGGAAGTTCCCGCCGGAGAGGATCTCGCCGGTCTCGGGCAACACGACGGGATTGTCGGAGACGGAGGCCAGCTCGATCTCGAGGGTCTCAACGCTGTGGCGAACCACGTCGCGGAACGCCCCGTGGACCTGAGGGGCGCAACGGATCGAATACGCGTCCTGAACGATGTGGCCGCTCTCGCGGTGAAACGAAAGCAGCTGGCTGTCCGCCAGAAGCCGCACCAGATTCCGAGCCGAGGCCAGTTGACCCGGATGCGGGCGGAGCCCCACGACCCTGGGGTCGAATGCGCGGTCGGTTCCGAAGATGGCCTCGATCGTGAGCGCAGCCGAGATGTCCGCGATCTTGGCGAGCCGGGCCGCGCTCCAAGCCGCCAGCACCCCGATGGCGGTCATGCCCTGCGTGCCGTTGACGAGGGCGAGACCTTCCTTGGCCTCCAGCACAAGCGGTTCAAGGCCACACCGTCGAAGGGCCTCGATGGCCGGGAGTCGCTCGCCCGCCAGGCGAACCTCTCCTTCACCGATGACGGGAAGGGCGAGATGCGCGAGCGGTGCGAGGTCACCCGAAGCGCCGAGCGACCCTTGCTCGGGCACGACTGGAAGGAGGTCCCTCTCGAGCATCTCGACGAACCGCAGCACGACTTCGCGTCGGACCCCCGAGTAGCCGAGCGCGAGCACGTGCGCTCGGAGCGCCAGCATGGCGCGGACCTCCGCGGCAGGGAGCTCGTTTCCGACCGCCACCGCATGTGATCGAAGGAGCCCGTGCTGGAGAGCCGTGGAGTGCCCGGGCGTGAGACGCACGTTCGCCAGGCCTCCAAGTCCGGTCGTCACCCCGTAGATGACCGACCCTGCCTCGACGGCTGCGACGACGACCTCCCGAGAGGCATCGACCCTCCGGAGGACCTCCTCGCTCAGGCCCGCGGGAGCGCCCCTCGCAATCTCGACAACGTCTTCAATCCGGAGCGGGCCGCCTAGTTCCACCGGTGCGGAGGGAGTCACCAGCCGAGTATGGCATCGGACGACGCCCGTGGCCGCCAAGCGCCGCTTGCGAGCGCGTCAACGTAGCGTCTTCTCGGACCACCTGAACTTCTAACGCTCGGGGGACCCCGTCGCGCCAAGCTACCTTGGGGGTGTGACGACGGCTCCGGCCCGCGGCGACTCGCCGAGAGCGTTGCCATCTCCGGCACCGGAAGGCTGCCAGGGGTCATGGACCAGCGAAGCGTTCGAGCGCGAGGACCCGACCCTGGTCGTGTGCCGGACCGACTCCCCCCGGGGATCGGGCGCGTGATCAAGTACCTCGGCTCGAAACGACGCCTCGTTCAGGCGATCTCCTCTCTCGCGTCCGGTTGTGGCGCTTCGACCGCCGCTGACCTGTTCACGGGCACGACGCGCGTGGCCCAGGGACTCAAGCGCCAGGGAGCGTTCGTCACTGCAGTCGACACGGCCACCTACTCCGAAGTGCTCGCCCAGTGCTACATCAGCGCCGACGCAACGGCGCTGGACCAAGCGGAACTCGCGGGGGCGATCGCCGAGCTCAACGCGCTCCCTGGCCGGAGGGGCTACTTCACCGAGGTCTTCTGCGAGCAGTCCCGCTACCTGCGACCCGAGAACGGCGCCCGTGTCGACGCCATCCGTGACGCGATCGAAGAGCGTCACCGGGCAAGCTGGCTCTATCCGATCGTGCTCACGAGCTTGCTCGAGGCAGCCGACCGCGTGGATTCGACGACGGGTCTGCAGATGGCCTATCTCAAGAAGTGGGCGCCGAGATCGTTCCACCCGCTCTGGCTACGTGTCCCCGAGCTGCTGGCCGGACCAGGGCGGTGTATCCGTGCTGACGCTCGGGAGGCGGCGGCGTCGATCGGCCCGGTCGATTTCGCGTACCTCGACCCTCCCTACAACCAGCACCGCTATTTCACCAACTACCACGTCTGGGAGACCCTGATCCGCTGGGATGCGCCCGACCATTACGGGGTTGCGTGCAAACGGACCGACTCGAGGAGCGCCGCCACCCGCAGCGACTTCAACTCGAAGTTGACGATGCCGGTCGCCCTCGCCGAGGTTGTCAGCAGAATCGACGCGACCGTGGTAGTCGTGTCGTGCAATGACGAGTCTTGGCTCGGCCGCGACGACCTGCTCGAGATGTGTGCCGGGCGCGGGCACGTCGAGCTCCTCGAGTTCGACTCGAGGCGGTACGTGGGCGCGCAGATCGGCATCCACGACCCGGCTGGCCAGAAAGTGGGCCAGGTCTCCCACTTGCGCAATGTCGAGCGGCTCGCGGTCTGCGGCCCGCGGGCCAAGGTTCTCGACGCGGTCGATGCCTGGCGCCAGCAGGCACAGGTCTCCTATCCGGCCAGGCTGTTCAATGTGCAGCCTGATCCGTCCGGTTCGATCATGGCCGAGGACGGTTGGCTTTGCGGGCAGTGAGGCGCTGAGGTGAGGTCACGGTGACGACCTCGACCGTCGTGCTCGCCCTAGCAGTGTTCGGCGCCAGCGCCGTCGAGATGGTCGAGGCACTGACGATCGTCGCCGCGGCAGGTGTGACCCGGGGATGGCGCTCGGCGCTCGAGGGAACCCTTGCGGCCGCGCTCGTGCTTGGTGCGCTGGTCATCGCCGTCGGCGTCCCGCTCGCCCGACTTGTCCCGATCAACGTCTTGCGCGTGGTCATCGGCGGCCTCCTGCTCGTGCTCGGCCTCGACTGGCTGCGGAAGGCTGTGCTACGGGCGAGCGGTCACATGGCACTGCACGACGAGGACGCGATCTACGCGAGGACCGTGGCGGGCCTGTCGGGCGCACCCTCGCCGGCGACCGGCAGGGCCGGGGCCGGGTCATGGAGGCACGGGCGTCGTGACGCCACCGGTTTCACCGTTGCCTTCAAGGGCGTCTTCCTCGAAGGCATGGAGGTCGTGCTCATCGTGATCACTCTGGGGGCGAGTTCGGGACATCTGGCGCTCGCCGCGGTTGCGGCCGCTGCCGCGGCGGTCGTCGTCTGCGTCGTCGGGTACCTCGTCACGCGTCAGCTTTCCGAGGTCCCGGAGAACTCGATGAAGCTGGCCGTGGGCATCATGTTGACGAGCTTCGGCGTCTTCTGGGTCGGCGAGGGAGCCGGGCTTCACTGGCCTGGCAGCGATCTCATGATCCTGGTGCTCGTCGGCGTGTTCGCCTTGACCGCCGCCGCCCTCTCGTTTGCGATGCGGAGGATTGGGCCTACCCGGCAAACCGCGGCAGTTCACGGCGGTCGGTCCTCATGACCTCGATCGTTCGGGCGCTGGGCGCGTTCGGAAGGTTCTGGAAGGACTTCCTGATCGGCGAGGCACCTGAGCTGTTCCTCGGGACGCTCATCTTCGTTGGCGCCGCGCTCGCACTTCACCATCACGGCTATGTGGCAGTCGTCCTGTTACCGCTGATAGTTGTCGCGTTTCTCGGCGGGAGCGTCTTCCGGGGTCGGGCCAAGTCCTGATCTCTCGCACCGGGCCCGGCGCGCTGGCTTCCGGTAGCGTCCCAGCGTGACCGAACCGAGTGTCGCCGAGCTGCTGCGACAGGTCGTGGCGGCCCTTCCGGCTGGCGAGGTGCGCACAGGCCAGGTCGAGATGGCCGAGGCCGTGGCGAAGGCGCTCGCCTCGGGCGGCCACGTCGCCGTGACGGCCGGGACCGGCACCGGCAAGTCCCTCGCCTATCTCGTGCCGGCCGTTGGTTCCCACAAGCGCGTCGTGGTCGCGACGGCGACCAAGGCTCTGCAGGACCAACTCGCGAACCATGATCTCCCGCTCGTGGCTCGCGGCCTCGGCCGCCCCGTGAAATGGGCGGTGCTCAAAGGGCGGTCCAACTATCTCTGTCGGCAGCGCCTCCATGAGCTGGAACGCCTTGGCGAACAACAGCGGCTCGACGCGCCGCTCGACGCGGCGCCCGACTTGCCGCCGGACGCGGAGGCATTCGACGCCGAGCCGCCCGACACTGGGCGTGGCGCACGGCCGAGCGGCTCGGAACGGGCGGTCGCAGCACGGCGGATCGGCGAGGAAGTGCGGCGCCTCGCGGCCTGGGCCGAGTCGACCGGTAGCGGGGACCGGGCCGAGCTCGAGTTCGAGCCCTCGATCCGGGCGTGGTCGAGCGTGAGCGTCACCGCCGACGAATGCCCTGGCGCCCGTCGCTGTCCGTCGGGCGGCGAGTGCTTCGCGGAGGCGGCTCGTGCGAGGGCAGCCGCCGCGGACATCGTCGTCGTGAATCTTCATCTTCTCGGCGCTGATCTGCGATGTGGGGGGGAGGTGCTGCCTGAGCATGACGCACTTGTCATCGACGAGGCCCATGAGCTCGAAGACATTCTTGCCGTTTCGCTCGGAGTGGACGTCAGTCCCGGACGCCTGCGCGCGCTCGCGTCGACGGCGCGGGGAGCACTGGTCGCGGCGGGCCGACGGGCGCAGCGCGGAGATGACACGGCACCGGCCCGAGCGGTCGAGGCGGTCCTGGGCGCGGCGGCCGGTTTCGAGGAGACGCTTGCCGATGGAGAGGATCGTCGGTTGCCTGCTGGACTGGGCGGCGAGATCGGCGAACAGGTGACGCTCATGGTCGATCGGCTCGAGCGGCTGAGCGTGGAGCTCAGGCGCGCCGCAGAGGCCTCTGGCGGCCCGGAGGGCGGAGCTGGAGGGCAAGGGGGCGCAGTCGCGGGCTCAGGCGGCGGTGACGCGGCCCAACGCTGCCTGAGGGCCCTCCTCGGAGTCGACCGCTGCCGTGAGGAGCTGGCTGCGTGCATCTCGGCCGGCAGTGACGAGGTGGTCTGGGTCACCGGCGGGACCCGGCCAGCGATGCACTCGGCCCCGCTCGATGTGAGCGCGACCATGTCTGCCCAGGTGTTCTCGGCGATGCCGGTTGTGATGACGAGCGCGACGTTGCCGCCCGGGCTCGCCGCCCGGATCGGCGCGCCCAGCCACTCCACAGTCGAGATCGATGTCGGCAGCCCTTTTGCCTATGGGGCGCACGGGCTTCTCTACTGCGCGGTGTCGCTCCCTGATCGCCGTCGTCCCGAGGCTGAGGCGGCGATCCACGACGAGATCGAGGCGCTCGTCCTCGCGGCCGGTGGCCGGACCCTTGCCCTGTTCACCAGTCGACGCGCCATGACGGTCGCCGCCGAAGTGCTTTCCGACAGGCTCCCATGGCCCGTGCTGGTGCAGGGAGAGCTTCCCAAGGCCGTGCTGCTCGAGGCACTGAGCTCTCAGTCGGCCGCGTGCCTGTTCGCGACGATGAGCTTCTGGCAGGGCGTAGACGTCCCGGGACCGGCACTCACGCTCGTTGTCATCGACCGGATCCCGTTTCCTCGGCCGGACGATCCCTTGATGGCGGCTCGTCGGGAGGCGGCCGGCCGGGCAGGGTTCCGGAAGGTCGACCTCCCGCGGGCGGCAACGCTCCTCGCCCAGGGCGCCGGACGCCTGATAAGGACTGCAACCGATCGGGGAGTGGTCGCCGTGTTGGACCCCCGTCTCGCCAAGGCCTCCTACGGGCCGACGTTGGTCAAGGCGTTGCCCCCGATGAGACGAACCAGGGACCGGGCGGAGGCCGAAGCCTTTCTACGCGGGATCCACGCCGAGGCCACCGGCGACCTGTCCGCGTCCTGAGCCGATCAGCGCCGCGAGACCGGCGACCGTCGCGGTCGCGGGCCGATTCCCGCCAGCGGAGAATCCTGACCGGCAACCGTAGACTTGCATTTGACCATGGAGCCATCAAGCCAACCACGCCAGGATGCAGAGACGCGCACTGCCCGTCGTTCCCCGCCCAACTCCTCGTCGGGACTGGCCAGCTCGATCGTGTGTGGGGGCTGTGGCTCGGTCATCGACGCCTCGGAGCCCTATCCGTTCCGTTGCCCGCGCAGCGGTGACGGCGGTGACCACGTCTTACGTCGTGTGCTCGATGTCAGCCGGCTGAGTTTCCCGCTCGACTCCTCGGAGCCGAACCCCTTCGTCCGTTGGCGCGGCCTTCTTCACGCCTATCACCTCGGCACGGCTCACGGGATCAGCGACCAGGTCTTCGTCGAGCTTGTGCGCGACCTCGACAGCGAGGTGGCGAGGGTGGACGGACACGGCTTTGTCGTGACGCCGTTCGCAGCCGCCCCGGCGCTGGCCGACCGTCTCGACACAGGGGCCTCGATCTGGGTGAAGGACGAGACGGGCAACGTTGCCGGCTCGCACAAGGCGCGCCATCTGTTCGGGCTCCTTGTCCACCTCGAGGTGGTCCGGCTCCTGGGCATGACCGAAGGCACGCTTCCCCCGCTAGCGATCGCCAGCTGCGGGAATGCCGCCCTGGCAGCAGCGGTCGTCGCGGCCGCCGGGCGCAGGCGGCTGCTGGTGTTCGTCCCGACCGACGCCGAGCCTGCCGTGCTCGACCGGTTGCGGGCACTCGGAGCGGAGATCACGGTGTGCCCGCGCGACGAAGGCGTCGCGGGCGACCCGACCTATCGCCGCCTCCAGGCGGCGATCGCCGACGGTGCTCTGCCGTTCACCTGCCAGGGGAACGAGAACGGGCTCGCCATAGAAGGCGGCGAGACTCTCGGCTACGAGATGGCTGCCGAGCTGGCCGGGCAAGGACGCCTCGACCACGTCGTAGTTCAGGTCGGCGGCGGCGCGCTCGCGAGCTCGGTGGCACAAGCGCTGTCCGAGTCGGCTGCTTTCGGTGTGTTGCCCGCCATGCCGCGGGTGCACACGGTCCAGACGGCCGGCGCATGGCCGCTTGCTCGGGCACTCGAGCGGGTCGCCAGGCGCCTGCCGGCCAAGGCTTCACGCGAGGAGATTCACGCGGCCGTGCAACATGCCGCCGCGCACCGATCCGAATTCATGTGGCCCTGGGAGACCGTGCCCCACAGCCTGGCCCACGGCATCCTCGACGACGAGACTTACGACTGGGTCGCAGTCGTCGAAGCGATGCTCACAACCGGTGGGCAAGCGCTCGTGGTGAGCGAGGACGAGATAGCGCAAGCCAATGCTCTCGGGGCCGAGAGCACTGGTATCGAGGTGGACTCAACCGGCTCGGCGGGCCTGGCCGGTCTGGCCCAGCTCTGCCGACGAGGCCTGATCGGCCCGGACGAGCGCGCAGCCGTCCTGTTCACCGGCGCTCGTCGCTGAGTCGGTCGGGCCCTCAGTAGCCAAGGCGTTCGATCACCTCCGGGTGGCGCTGCCAGCCCTTCTCGACCTTCACGAACAGCTCGAGGTAGGCGCCGGGCTCGAGCTGCTGGCGCACCGCCGTGCCCGCCGCCTTGAGCACCCGCCCACGTTTCCCGATGACGATGCCCTTCTGCGATTCGCGCTCGACGAGGATCTCGCAGCGGATCCGCGGCCATTCCCATTCGGTCACCCGGCATGCGATCGAGTGCGGGAGTTCTTCCTCGGCGTGGCTCAGCAGCTGCTCGCGTACGAGCTCCGCGACATAGAAGGCCTCGGGGACATCGCTCACCATGCCTGCAGGGAAGTAGCGCGGTCCCTCGGGCATCCGGCCGGCCAGGTACTCGACGAGCGAGGCGACCCCCTCACCGGTCTTGGCCGAGACGGGGAAGTACTCGGCGTCGGTGAGGCCGAGCTCGTCCGCGGCGAAAGCCAGGTGCCGGAGCACTCCGGCACCGTCCACGCGGTCGATCTTGTTGAGCGCGATCACCGTGTCCGAGCGCAGTCGATCGGCGATGTAGCGATCGCCCGCCCCGATCGGCGCGCTGGCCTCGAGTAGGAGCACACAACAGTCGACGTCGTCGAACGTCGACGCTGCCGTCTTGTTGAGGCGGTCGCCGAGGGCCGTGCGTGGCCGGTGCACCCCCGGGGTGTCCGTGAAGACGATCTGGCCGTCAGGCCGGTCGAGGACGCCACGGACGCGGGTCCGGGTGGTGTGAGGCGTCGCCGAGGTGATGGCGATCTTCCTCCCCAGGATTTGGTTGAGCAGGGTCGACTTGCCGACGTTCGGTCTGCCGACAAGGGCCACGAAGCCGGAACGGAACGTGGTCTCGGCGCTCTGGCCCTGGTGACCCCCGTCCGCGTGTGCCCCGGACCTGCTCATCGCCGCCAGCTGCTCACTGGCTGCTCCTGCTCTCGGTCGGCTCTGCACCATTGCCGTGCTCGGAAGGCTCGGGGCGGGCCTGGCGGTCGCCTCGGTCTCCGGAGCGTTCCTCCCGTTCGGCGGCCCGATGGGCACGCTCAGCCAGCCATTCGTGGTCGGGGTTCCTGGGTCCGGTGTGCAACGGAGGGCCCTGGAGGCGGAGGATCCGGACGCTGCCGATGCGCCGGCCCTGCAGCTTTTCGGCGACGAGGAGATGGCCGTCCACCTCGATCGACTCGCCTTCGGAAGGTACGTGCCCGCTGACCGCTAGCACGAGGCCGCCGACGGTGTCCCAGTCCCCGGCGGGCAGCTCCGCACCCAGGAGCTCGTTCACTTCGTCCACGGCCATCTTGCTCGAGACCCGGAACTGGCCGCCGCCGAGGGGCACGATCAGAGGTTCGTCGACGTCGAACTCATCCAGGATCTCCCCGACCAGCTCCTCGATGAGGTCTTCGAGCGTCACGACGCCAGCAGTGCCGCCATACTCGTCGATGACGATGGCGAGATGAAACTGGCCGGCTTGCATCTCACGCATGAGCGGGGCGACACGTTTGGTCTCGGGAACGTAGTTCGCCGGTCGGCACACCTGGCTCACCGGGCTGTGTTCCCTGCCGCTGCGAACGGCGCGGATCAGGTCCTTGGTGAACGCGATCCCGACCACGTCGTCGAGACTCTGGTTGAACACCGGAATACGGCTGTAGCCGGCCTCGATGGCCCGCTCGAGCGCCGCGCCGGCCTCGACGGAGTCCTCGACCGCGACGACGTCAGGCCGCGGCACCATGACCTCTCGGACGATCGTGTCGCCGAACTCGATGATCGAGTGGATGAGAATCCTCTCGTCGCTCTCGATGGCTTCGTCCAGCGCTGCGACGTCGGCGAAGGCCAGCAGCTCGGATTCGGTGACGTCCGGCGCGGTTCGGGCCTCGCGCCCGCCAGGTGTGATCAGACGCGCGAAGCCGATGAGCGCGCCCGACATGGCGCGCGTCGGGGGGAATCTGACGAGAGTGGTGACAAGCGGCGCCGCCAGGAGGGCGGCGCGATCGGAATGGCGAACTGCCCACTGCTTGGGCACGGCTTCGGAGAACACGAAGATCACCGCGACCTCGAACGCAGTTGCGACCGCGACACCGATCGGGCCGAACACCTGTGCTGCGATGACGCCAACCAGCGTGGCGGCAACAAGCTGGCAAAGCAGGACGAGCAGCAGTATCGGAGCGAGGAAGGCCTCGGGCTCCTCGACGAGCCGGCGGAGCGACCGTGCGCCCCGCTGGCCCGCGTCCTCGAGGGACTTGGCGCGGGCCCGTGAGGTTCGAGTCAGGCCGGTCTCAGCGAGCGAGAGGACCGCCGAGCCTGCAATCAGGATGAAGACCGTAGCCAGCAGGGCGCCGTCGGCGCCGGTGAAGCTCCGCGTCGTGGCCAGCATCACGGACTCGTGCCCGGTTCGCGATGGTGGGCGGCGAGCAGCTGCTGTTCGAGCGCCTCCATCGTCGCCGCCTCGGTGTCTTCCTCGTGATCCATGCCGAGCAGGTGCAGAATGCCGTGCACGAGCAGCAGGGCGAGCTCATCCTCGTAGGCCACTTCGTGCTGGGTCGCCTGGCGCCAGGCCCTCTCCGGGCAGATGACGACGTCGCCGACGAGAAGTGGCATGTCCTCGAGCTCCGCGGGCCCGCGGCCGGGTCCGCTCGCCTCCTGGTCCGGAACGTGGCCCGGGCCGATGAGCTCATCCTCGATCGGGAACGACAGCACGTCGGTAGGCCCTTTGCGGCCGAGGAATCTTTCGTTGAGACCGGCGATGGCCGTCTCGTCGACAAACATGAGCGACAGCTCGGCCCCGTCGCTGATGCCGCGGTCGGCAAGTACCCGCTCGGCAAGGGCCACCCAGCGAGCGAGGTCGACCGGCCGGTCGGACTGCTCGTCGGCAGCGAAGACCTGGGCAGTCAACGCAGCGGCCGGGGAGGCGGAGCTCGGTGGCCAGCCGATGGCGCGCTCTCGTGGCTTCCATTGCCGGCGTCAGGGCTCTCGGTGCCCTCGGTAGCCACGCCGAGCTCGCCGGCGCGCACGGCCCCGGCACCGATGCTGCGGGTTTGGGCGGAGCGGTCGTACGCGGTGACGATCTCGCGCACGATGCGGTGGCGGACGACATCACCCTGTCCGAGCTGGATGAAGGAGATCCCTTCGATCTCGCCGAGCAGTTCCTCGAGATCCAGCAACCCGGAACGGCCGCCTGCGATGTCGATCTGGGTCACGTCCCCGGTCACGACCACCTTGGTGCCGAAGCCGATACGCGTCAGGAACATCTTCATCTGTTCCGGGGTCGTGTTCTGAGCTTCATCGAGGATCACGAAGCTTCCGTTGAGCGTGCGGCCTCGCATGAAGGCGAGAGGGGCCACTTCGATTGCTCCCCGTTCGAGCAGCCGTTGGGTGCCCTCCGGCTCGAGCATGTCGTAGAGAGCGTCGTAGAGCGGGCGCAGGTACGGATCGACCTTGGCCATCAGATCACCTGGCAGGAAACCGAGCCTTTCGCCAGCTTCGACTGCCGGGCGCGTCAGGATGATGCGCGCTACCTCCTTCGCCTGGAGGGCCTGCACCGCTAGAGCGACAGCGAGGTAGGACTTGCCCGTGCCAGCAGGGCCGATCCCGAACGTGATCGTATTGGCGGCGATGGCGTCGACGTAGCGCTTCTGGCCTGCGGTCTTTGGGTGCACCTTGCGCCCTCGTGCGGATCGGCCGACTTCCGCGGTGAGCACTTCCGACGGCCGCACGTCCTCCTTCACCATCTCGATGGTGTGCCCCACGTTCGTCGGATCAAGCCAGTGACCTCGTTCCAGCAACGAAACGAGCTCTTCGAACAAGTGGCCCACGCGCTCGGCTTCGGGGCCGTCGACGGTGATCTCGTTGCCGCGGACGTGGATCCGCGTGCCTCCGAAAGCTTCTTCGACGGTACGCAGCAACTCGTCACGTTGGCCCAGCAGGCCCACCATGAGGTGGTTCCCGGGGACGAGGATCTTGACCTGGGTGGACGACACTTGGCTCTCGCACGAAGGGTACCAGGCACTCCGCTGCCAACGGGTCGGCCCGCCAGCCAGCGTCCTCTCTCGCACGGGCGCGGGGCTCAGGAAGCCGTCGCCTCGAGCAGACCGGGCACCTGAGACCGGGCACCTCAGCCGGGTGGCCAGCCGAGCCGGCGGCCACCGAGTACGTGGAGGTGCAGATGGGGAACGCTGTTGCCGGAGTCCGGGCCGACGTTCAGCACCAGGCGAAAGCCGCGTTCAGCGAGGCCTTCCGATCGCGCGAGCCGCCGGGCGACGTCGAACATGTCCACGAGCACCCTCCCGTGGTCAGCGGTGATGTCCGCAGCGTCGACGATGTGCTCTCTCGGAACGACGAGGACATGGGTCGGTGCAACAGGGTGCAAGTCCCGGAAGGCGTAGACGAGATCGGTGGAGAGAACTTCGGTCGACGGGACCACACCTGCCGCGATGGCGCAGAAGAGGCAGTTGGCCACGGGCGCTGCCGATTCCTAGCGACCGTCGACTCGGATCGGATCAGGATAGAGGTGCTCGAGGCTGCCCGGAGCGATGCGGGACCGCTCGACGAAATCGACGACGTCGTCCTCCTTCAGGCGGATGACGCGTCCGAACCTGTACGCCACCAGCTCACCCTCGTCGATGAACCGGTAGAGCGTTCGCAGGTTGACACCGAGGTAGTCGGACGCTCCCCTCGTGCTCAGCCATCGGATGGGTTCGGCCACGGGCAAAGCGTAGCGGCAGCGTGTTTCCTGGTAGTTGATTCAGGCGGTCCGCACGGGACCCGAAGGCGGCACGCGACCTCGTTCGCGAGCAGCCGGCCGCGAAGGCTGAGCACGGCGCGGCCGTCGTCGCGCTCCACGAGTTCCATCAGCGCCTCGTCGTCGGCCAGCGCGGCCGCGTCGACGCCTTCGCGGGTGCGTACCGCCAACTCGAGCCCTTCGAGCAGGCGCTGGTCGGGCTCCAGGCGCTCTTCGCCGGCGACAGCCGAATGGCCGGCAGCGATCGCCGCCATATAGCGCTCGGGAGCCCGGATGTTCCAGAACCTGCGGCCGTTGAGGTGGCTGTGGGCCGCGGCTCCCACGCCGAGGTACTCGCCCTGTCGCCAGTAGTTCTGGTTGTGACGACACTGGTGGCCTTGGCGCGACCAGTTTGAGATCTCGTACCAGGCCAGGCCGGCGGCCTCGAGCATCCCGTCGGCAATTTCGTAGCGTCGGGCCTGGACGTCGTCGTCAGGGTGGCGATCCGGGTCGCGCCACAGCGCCGTGCCCGGCTCTGGCTGGAGTGCGTAAGCACTTACATGCGGTGGCGGGGGCTCGAGGCCGAGCACTCCCTCGAGCGTGGCCGCCCAGTCGTCGTCGGTCTCCCCTCTTGCGCCGTAGATGAGATCGACGTTGAAGGAGCTGAAACCGACCTCGCCGATGGCAGCGACGGCACGCGGCACGGTGTCGGGGCTGTGCCGGCGTCCGAGGCTCGCCAGAACATGAGGCGCGAGCGACTGCACTCCGAGCGAGATGCGGGTCACGCCCGCCCCAGCGTATGCACGCAGGAGAGCAACGGTGACATCCTCCGGGTTGCACTCGACGGTGACCTCGGCTCCCTCCTGGCGGCGGACGCCGCCCAGCAACCGGGCGAGCTCGTCTCCGGGGAGTTGGGAGGGGGTTCCACCGCCGAAGAAGACCGTCGCCGCGGGTCCCAGGCCTTCGTCGTAGGCGCGATGGAGCTGTGTCAGGCACGCGTCGGTGTAGGTCACCGACAGGTGGCCCAGGCCTGTCCATGAGGCGAAGGCGCAGTAGTCGCAGCGGCGCGCGCAGAACGGCACGTGCACGTACAGCCCGAGGTTGTGCCCGGCACCGGCGTCGGGCTCACCCTCGAAGTACGCCGAGCTCATCCAACCGTTTGAGGAGGGTCGCGAGGTTCTGTCCGAGCATGGAAGCCATGACCCGTAGGTCCTCGGACCGGATGGTCAGGACCTCACCGTTGAAGTCCTGGCGCTGGACCTGTACCGAGGCGAGGTAGCGCCGCAGCAGCTCACGTTCTGGGCCCTGCACTTCCGAGAGGCGCAGCAAGTCGACGGCGATCTTGAAGGACCTGCCCGCTGCGTCCGGGTTCTCGCCATCGCTGAGGTGGGCGACGCTACGACCGGTACCGGGGAGCTCGGTTGCATCGGGCGGGAGCAGCTGGTCCACGGGCACGCGGTACAGCCTCGCCAGCCGCTGAAGCCGCGGCACCGAGATCGTCCGCTCACCTCGTTCGTAAGCGCCCAGCACCGAAGCCTTGAACTCCAGCCTGGAGGCCTTCTCGACCGCTTGTAGCGACAATCTCTTCTGACGTCTCACAGCGCGCAGCCGAGCACCCACGGCGACCGCGTACTCCGGGTCGACTCCTTCTGGGATCTGGCTTGGGGTCATTCCGGTCACTCTCCGGTCGGTGTCGCCGCGCTCTTGCGCTCGGACACCGTCAACCCGAAAGGGTTCCCGCTTGGGCCGTGCCAGAACGCTGGGCCCTCCCCGGCAGCCGCCGAGTCTGGGTCCACTCCTCAAGTGTTGCTCTTTATGGCTGCATCCTGCAAGGACGCTCGATCGCCGGGCACCGGCCAAGGCCCTTGCAAGGCCGCTGGAGGGCCGCCCAAGGGCTGCCGGCTCCTCTCTCACCGTGGCGGTGTCACGGCCGTACTCCTCAGCGCCGTCAGCAGCACGCCCGCGGCCATCGCGGCGGTCTCGACCCGCAAGACGCCGTCTCCGAGCGAAACCTTGTTGTCGACAAGCGCGAGTTCCCGGGGAGACCAGCCACCTTCCGGACCGACCAGCACGATCGGGGTCTGAAGCGAGATCGGACTGCCACCCGGTTCGGCCAACGCGATGTCCGACGCGGGCGAGCGTCCGAGGACTGCGTCAACGCTCTGGCTGGTGCCGATCTCCGGGAGGAAGGGCCGTCGCGACTGCATCGCCGCCGCCCGCACGATCTTGTGGAGCCGCGCTTCACGACGGGTTGTCCCGTGCCAGCCGGGACGCACGACCGTCCTGTCGGTCATGAGCGGAGTCAGCAAGTCCAGGCCCAGCTCGACCAACTTGGCGACCGCCCACTCGGTGCGTTCCGCCTTGGCCCACGAGAAGCCGACCTCGAGCATCGGCAACGGGCGTTCCATGCGGTGGACCGGGCCGGCAACCTCGAGTCCGAAGCGGCTGGCCTTGTCAATGGCTCCTCCCGCCCGTCCGCGGACCGAAGCCTTAGGCCCGGTGAACGAGCAGATCCTCCATGCGCCGGCTCCGTCGCCCGCAGCAACCGCCTCCCCTGGCCTCAAGCGCAGGACTTCGCCGAGGTGGTGGGCGTCGTCTTCGCAGAGGCTGAGGGAGTCCAGATCCTCGACGAAGACCAGTGTGGTGGCGGCTCGGAGCTCCGCGTCGGGGGCGCAGGGGGCCACGCTCAGCCGAAAGCAGAACGGAGGCGGGACAACAGGCTTGGGTCCGGCGGCTGGACCTGCTCGCCACGGAGCTCCGCAAGCTTGCGCAGAAGCTCGTCCTCTTCCTTCGACAGCTTGAGAGGCGTGTCGACGAAGATACTGACGAGAAGATCGCCTCGTCGCCCGCCGCGAAGGCGCGGGACACCGTGGCCGGCGATCTTGAGGACGCGGCCGGTCTGCACTCCCGCCGGGACCGACAGGAGATAGGGCCCGTCGAGCGTGTCCAGCTCGGCCTCTGCGCCGAGCGCGGCTTGGGCAACCGACAGGTGCAGTGTCGTGAGCAGATCCGTGCCCGACCGCTCAAAGCGGCTGTCCGCCTCGACGCGGAGATGCACGTACAGATCCCCGGACGCCCCGCCCCGCAGTGCTGCTGCACCTGCGCCGACGATACGCAGGGTCGCGCCGTCGTCAACGCCCGGAGGTATCTCGACGGTGAGCGTCCGGTCCTCCAATCTCCTGCCCTCGCCACGGCAGTCGGGGCAGGGAGAGGCCACGACCTTACCCAGGCCGCTGCAGCGCCCGCACGCCGTCGCCGTCATCATCTGGCCGAGGATCGACTGGCGCACTCGCTGGATCTGGCCCGAGCCACGGCAATCCGGGCAGGTGCTCGCGCTCGTTCCTGCGCGGGCACCACTGCCCGTACAGGTCGTGCACGGCACCGGTGCTTTGAGGTTCACGTCACGTCGAGTGCCGAAGACAGCCTCTGCGAGTCCGATCTGGACCACGATCTCGGCATCGGCGCCCTGACGTTGTGCGCCGCGCGATCCAGTTGCCCCGAAGCCCTGGTTGAAGAAGACGTCGAACAGGTCGCCGAGGCCGCCGGCGAAACCGAACGGGTCTCCGGCGCCGGCGCCTGCACCCGTGCCCCGCACGGCTTCGGGCCCGAACATGTCATATCGCCGGCGGCGCTCAGGATCGCGCAGGGTCTCATAGGCGACGGTGATCTGCTTGAAGCGGGCCTCGGACTCCGCGTCCCCGGGGTTGGCATCTGGGTGCAGCTCACGGGCGAGCCGGCGGTAGGCCCGCTTGAGCTCGTCCTCAGACGCCGAGCGCGGGACGCCCAGCAACTCGTAGAAGTCCTGGGTCATCGACACCGTCAACCGCCGCGAAGCTCTCGCGTGAGCCGCTGACCTACGACTGCGACCGCGGCGAGCGCGTGCTCATAGTCCATCCGGGTCGGCCCGAGCACGCCGATGGTGCCGAGAGCGACGCCTTCTGACTCATAGGGCGCGACGACGAGCGAGCACTCGGCGAGGGACTCGATGCCGGCGTGCTCTGAGCCGATCGAGACCGACTCTCCCTGGGCGAGCACATCGCGCAGCAGCGTCACAACGACGTAGGACTGCTCGAGGATCCCGAGCACGGCTCGGACCTGGTCGATCGCGTCGAAGCGTTCGGCCATGAAGGCGGCGCCGCCTACGAAGACCTGGTCGTCGCTTCCAGCCGCCTTCCCGTCCTCGAGGGCACCCACGCAGACCCTGACCAGGTCGTCAACGTCGGGATCGCCACTCGGACTGTCAGGAGGGACAAGCCCGAGCGGGCTACCGGAAAGGCGTTGCTGCAGTACGGTGCTCGCCGACGACAACACGGCGTCGGGGACATCGTTGCGGAGGCTGATCGTCCGCTTCTCGACGACGCCGTTGGAGAGAACCGCTACCGCCATCGCGGTGTGCGCCGAGAGCCGTGCGATCAGGGCCGAGCGAACCACGAGCGCCTGATGGGCCGGGCTCACGACTACACCGGCGCAGTCGGTGAGTTGGGCGAGCAGCCGCGAAGTGTCCCGGAGCACTCGCTCCAGCTCACCGTGCGCCTTCGAGAAGAACACCTGTACCTGCTCGTGCTCGGCTTGTGCGAGCGGGTGCGGGCTTCCGAGGTGATCCACGAAGAACCGGTAGCCCTTGTCTGTTGGGATGCGTCCGGCGCTGGTGTGCGGATGGGTCAGGTACCCCTCCCGCTCGAGCGCTGCCATGTCGGCCCGGACCGTCGCCGGCGAGACCTCGATCACCGAGTCGCGTGCGACCTGCGATGACCCCACCGGTTGAGCTGTCTCGACGTAGCCGGTCACGACGGACTTCAGGATCGCGGCCTTGCGGTCGTCGAGCTGGTCGCGGTCGTGGTCGTTGCGGGCAGGCATCTCAGAGGCTCCTCGTCTGGGATTCTACTTGGGACGTCCTCCTACGACGGCAACGCCACCTCTGCTGATTCGTCCGATGTGGGTGCTCGGGTCGCCGTGGCGCACCGGGAGTCGGGCCGGGCGGTCATTCCTCCAGCGTCAGCGCGCTGATGAAAGCCTCTTGGGGGATTTCGACGCGCCCGATCGACTTCATCCGTTTCTTGCCCTCCTTCTGCTTCTCGAGCAGCTTGCGCTTTCTCGTGATGTCGCCGCCGTAGCACTTTGCGAGGACGTCCTTGCGCTTGGCCTTGACCGTCTCGCGGGCGACGATGCGTCCACCGATCGCGGCCTGGATAGGCACGTCGAAGAGCTGCCGGGGAATGAGCTCGCGCAGCTTGGCGGTCATCTTGCGCCCGTAGTCCTCGGCCTTGGAGCGGTGCACGATCGTTGAGAAGGCGTCGACGTGCTGGCCGGCGAGAATAACGTCAACCTTGACGAGGTTGTCGGTCTGGGTGCCGGCCGGCTCGTAGTCGAGGCTCGCGTAGCCCTTGGTCCGGCTCTTCAGCACGTCGAAGAAGTCGAGCACGACCTCGGCGAGCGGGAGCTCGTAGATGAGCTCGACGCGGTCGGGCGAGAGGTAATCCATCCTTTCCATCCGGCCTCGACGCGTCTGGCAAAGGTCCATGATCGTCCCTGTGTACTCGGCCGGGCTGATGATCGTGAGCTTCAGCAATGGCTCGTCAATGTGGTCGATGAACTGCGGTTCTGGCATCGCCGAGGGATTGTCGACGGGCAGTGTCCCGCCGTTGGTGAGGTGGGCGATGTACTCGACCGATGGAGCCGTGGAGATCAGCGAGAGGTCGAATTCGCGTTCGAGCCGCTCCCGGACGATTTCCATGTGCAACAACCCGAGGAACCCACAGCGGAAGCCGAAACCGAGCGCGGCGCTTGTCTCGGGTTCGTAGGTAACGCTGGAGTCGTTCAGCTTGAGCTTCTCGAGCGCGTCGCGCAGATCTGGGAATTCGTCGCCGTCGATCGGGTAGAGGCCGCAGAACACCATCGGCTTGGGGTTGAGGTAGCCCTCGAGCGGCTTCGACGCCGGACGCGAGGCCTCGGTGACGGTCTCGCCGACGCGCGCTTCACCGACGTCCTTGATGCCCGCGATCAGGTAGCCGACCTCGCCCGGGCCGAGCGCGTCGACCTCCAGAAGTGCCGGCGTGCGGATGCCAACCTCTTCGACCTCGTGAGTGGCACCGGTCTGCAGGAAACGCAGCCGGGCTCCCGAGCGCATGGTGCCGTCCACGACGCGCACTGCGCTCACTACCCCCCGGTACTGGTCGTAGTAGGAATCGAACAGCAACGCGCGGAGCGGATCTCCCGGATCGCCCGTCGGGGCCGGGATCCGGCGGACGACCTCGTCGAGCAGCTCGGCGACACCGGCGCCAGTCTTGGCGGAGATCCGCAGGATCTGGTCGCCAGGAAGGCCGAGCACGCGCTCGATCTCATCGGCATACCGGTCCGGATCCGCGGCGGGCAGGTCGATCTTGTTAAGGGCGGCGACGATCTCGAGATCGTGTTCGAGCGCGAGATAGCAGTTGGCGAGGGTCTGGGCCTCGATGCCCTGCGACGCGTCGACGAGGAGCACGACTCCCTCACAGGCGGCAAGGCTTCTCGAGACCTCGTAGCCGAAGTCGACGTGGCCAGGCGTGTCGATCAGCTGGAGCACGTAATCGCGCCAATGGACGCGCACGTTCTGCGCCTTGATAGTGATGCCGCGCTCGCGTTCGAGGTCCATCGAGTCGAGATACTGGGCTCTCATGTCCCGGGGGTCGACCGCGTTGGTCAGCTCCAGGATGCGATCCGACAGGGTCGACTTCCCGTGGTCGACATGGCTGATGATCGAGAAGTTGCGAATGACCTCGGGGGCGACCACACCATCCATCGTGCCATCTCGGAGCCGGTGTGCCGTCCGGTTGGGTCAGCTGGTACTCTCGTTGATCCCGGGGCTCCGAGCCTCGGTCCGTACGCGTCGAGGGACCAATGGCGAATATCAAGAGTCAGATCAAGCGGAATCGTCAGAACGAGCGCCGCCGGCTCAGCAACAAGGCCGTGCGCTCGGAGCTGAAGACGCGCACGAAGAGCGCTCTTCTTGCCGCTGAGACGGGCGCTGAGGACTCGGTCGAACGCCTACGCGAGGCCGTGAAGCGGATCGACAAGGCGGCAGCCAAGGGCGTTATCCATGCCAACCAGGCTTCTCGGCGCAAGTCTCGCCTGGTGCGCCGTATCGCCCTGATCACGACCGAGAGTGGCGAGGAGAGCTGAGCCCACCGGCTCGCTGACCGTGTCACCTCCAGGAGGGCAAGCCTCAGCGGCTGGCCAGCGGGAGCTTCAGCGGTGGACTCCCACCGAGAAGTGCGTCAGTTATCGATGAGTCGTTGCCTGACATCCCAAGCGCCCAGACACCGACGCCTGCGCAGTCGAACTGGGCGGCGAGCGCAGACTTGAGGGCGATCGACACCGGATCGTCGAACCAGGTCTGGTGCCACTTCCCTCCTCTCTTGAACACAGTCCAGGGAGTTTCGGTCACGGGGTCCCATTTCGGCGCGTGACCGGCAGCCACGATTGACGCGTAGGTGACAGCGAGCGGAGGTCCCGTGGTTGCCGCTCCGTCAAATCGACTCGCTGACGGGAAGTCGTAGCCGTAGAGCGGAATGCCAAGCACGATTCGCCGCGCAGGCACAACGGACGCGTACTGGGCGAGCGTGATGGCGTCGGTCCAGGAGGCGTTCGTCAACGGTGCCGTCGCCGAAGCCACGTCAGGGTCCTGCATGTCGTAGGCCATGACGAAGAGCTCGTCGACATATCGCATGAGCGCCTTGACGTCGAAGAAGCCCAACGGGTCCAAGGCAGAGGTCGGATAGGTGTCCAACATGATCGACCAGTTGGGGCCCAGTGACCTCAACGTTGTCGAGAAGGACTCCACGAAGCGAACGAATCCGTCCCGGTCAGCGGTGCTGTTGCCCTCGAGGTCCAGATCGACGCCGTCGAAGCCTCCGGCAGAAAGCAGTGTCGCGACGCTCGTGGCGAGCCGAGGCCCCGCAGCCGAAGCGTGTGCTGCAATCGAGTGGAGAACCGAAGGGTCTTCCGAGAAGACCGTGAGCAGCACACGGTCGCCTGCATCGTGCGCCTGACCGATGTCAAGTGCCAGAGCAGGACTCGTGAGAGTCGAGTACCCGTCCCCGCCCTGAGCAACGGAGCCATCGGTGCCGAGTCCCACCGCCCAGTAGGCGAGCGTTGTCAGGGCCTGGTAGTCCGGCGTGAAGCTGCCGACTTCCCAATAGGGGAGGAAGCCGACGACCTGGTGGGCGCGGAGGGGCCGGACGAAGGCCTCCGCCGGGAGCGTCGGGGCAGGACGGCCCGGGACGGTCGGCAAGTTGACCGCCACCGCCGCCTCAGCCTTGGTCACTGCGGCCCGCTCGGCAGGAATGAGGAGCTGGGCCGGGCCCGGCGCCAGGGTTGTGGTAGTCGGTCCGGTGCCGAAGACCCCGCATCCTGCACAGCCGAGTGCGCCGAGCACGCTCGCGAACACGGAAAAGGCGAGGCGAGCGGCGGTGGGGCGCCGCGTTGAGGCCATGACGGCCTGAGCGTAGTTCCCGTCGGTCCCGACGCGGCGTCGTCCCCTCGGTGGCCAAGCCAACCGGCCCGGTGTGCTCTGACCCGGAGAATGCTCCTACGCTCTGCGGGATGGTCTTCGTCGAGGTCTTCCGCTTGCTCGTCGCAGTCTGCGGCGCGCTCGTCGGCCTCGCGGCCGGCAACCACTACGCCGCCACGGCGGTGGGGCGCTCCACCGGAGCTGCCATCGGGGTCTTGGTCGGTTACGTGGTCGGAGGCGTCGCCGGTCGCCTGACGCACGGAGGCATGCGTAAGGCGACCCGATCGCTCCGGGATGTTCCTGCCCCCGAGTTGCTCGCAGGGATGCTGTTCGGCAGCATCGGCCTGCTGGTCGGCGTCGTCATTTGCATCCCGCTGTTCGTCTTCGTCCGAGAAAACTTCGATTTCTTCATCACCGCGGCAGTGGCATGGGTGCTCGGCACACTCGGCTTGAAGGTGGGCATGGCCAAGGGGCGCCAGCTCGCTGACGCGCTGGGCGTCACGCGCCGCCTGACCTCGACACGCCAGGACGTTGCCGCTGGCAGTGACCTGGCGGACACATCTGCGGTGATGGACCGGTCGTTCTTTGTCCTGGGACGGACGGGCTTGTTCGGTCCCGAGCTGCTGATCCCCGAACTTGTCGCTGACGAGCTTGCCACGCTGGCCGAAGGACCAGATCCGGTCGCGTCCCGGCGCGCGCGACGCGGGCTCGAGGCGATTGACGCACTCAGGAACATCGGGGTCAACGTCACCTTCGTGCAGGGTGACGTCCCCGCCGCGGCTTCGATCGAGGAGAAGGTGGCCATACTGGCCGATCGCCTCGACGCTCGCGTCGTTACGTGCTCTGTCGAGATGGCCCGGCGCCGAGAGGAGGCGGGCGCCCGTGTGCTCGATCTCCGTAGCCTTGTGAGCGAGCTTTCGCCGGACCATGTCCCCGGAGAGCGTCTGAAGGTCGATCTCATCCGAGCGGGCCGTCAGCCGCAGCAGGCGATTGGTTTCCTGCCCGACGGCGACATGGTCGTGGTCAACGATGCCGAGGAGCTGGTCGGTCAAACAGACGTGGACGTTGTTGTCCTCTCGACGCGACCGACGAACCAGGGGCTGCTCGTCTTCGCCCGCATCGCTGACGAAGCGGGCTCGCTTGGTGGTGCGGGCAGGCAAGCTTCAAGAGATCTGTCGCGCTAGGGGCTATCAGGCCTTCGAGGTACAGGACCGGACCGAGCGCACCGGTGGCTCCGCCCGCGGACCGGTCAGAGCTCTAGCCGATCTCGAATCCGTTCGCCCCGAGCAAGGGCACGAAACGGGCCCCACACAGCACCCGCAGTTCCACCAACTCGCTGTCGTGCTTCTCGAAAACCTTTACGAGATCGCCGCCCCCGTTCCCGACGGGCATGACGAGCTTGCCTCCGGGGGTGAGCTGGGTCGCGAGCGGGGCCGGGACGCGCAGGAAGGCGGCCGCGACCACGATGCCGCCGAAGGGAGCAAAGCCCGGAAGGCCGAGCGTGCCGTCGCCCGTGACGACCTCGACGTTGGAGACCCCTTCGGCACTCAGGTTGAGCCGGGCAACCTGCGCCAGCTCGGAGATGCGCTCGACGCTGAACACTCGGCGGGCGAGCTTGGCGAGAAGGGCCGCCTGATAGCCATGCCCCGTCCCGATCTCGAGAACCGTGTCCTCCGGCCCGAGCTCCAGGGCCTCGATCATCAGTCCGATCAGCGACGGCTGCGAGGTCGTCTGGGCCCGCCCGATCGGGATCGCGCAGTCGTAGCCGACTTCGTTGCGCAACTGCCTGGGCACGAACGAGGCGCGCCGCACAGTGCGCAGTGCCTCGAGCACCCGGGGGTCTGTGACGCCTTGGGCACGTGCCGCGCGCACAAGTGACTCCGCATTGGCACGATCGGTCCAGATCTCACGGTCCGCGCGCCCGTCGTCGTGATCCTCGCTTGCTTCCATACGCTCATTTGAGCAGGAAGGCGGACCTTTCGCAGATGCAACTGCTACCGCCGTCGCTACAGGTGCGGATACGCCAGGCGAATCCCGGGTGGGCGGGTTGACAAGGGTCAAGCAGTTCGGGTCCGGAGCACGCGCATCGCCACCTCCACGCGGGCCAGCTCGTCGAGCATCGTGTCAGCGGCCTGGATCATCGCCTCGTTGGCCTGGACGCGCCCGGCGTCGTCGATGAACTGCGAGAAGAACGGAATCGCCACCGCTTCGTTCACCGGCATCATGCTGAGCGAAGTAACGACCTGCTTCAGCTGCTGCACCGCGCGGGTACCGGCTGCCACGCCGCCGTAGGAGACGAACCCGACGGGCTTGTGCTTCCACTCCTCGTGAAGGTAGTCGATGGCGTTCTTGAGCGAAGCGGGGTACCCGTAGTTGTACTCGGGGGTCACGAGCACGAACGCGTCGGACGCCTCGACGATCGCGCTCCACTCGATCGTGTGCGGCTGGGTGTACTGGTGAAGGCGTGGGTGCTTCGCCTCGTCGAGCAACGGGAGGCCGAGCTCGGCGAGATCTACGACTCGGATTTCGAAGGTGCTGTGGGCTCGTGCACGCTCGACGAACCAGTGTCCGATGCTCGGCCCGGCGCCGCCTGGGCGGGTGGAAGCGATGATGACAGTCAAGCTGGGCATGGGATGCTCCGTTTCGCAAGCTCGATGGGATCATTATGAATCGAGTGGTTCGGGCGCTTGGGCAGCCAACTTCGGTCGCTGCCGGTTGTCGGCACGACTATGGCGCATAATGCCGCCGGGACCGCGTCGCCCAACAGCTGAGGGCACCGGCTGGCGCCGTTACAGGCGGACGGTCAGAGCGCCTTGACCGCGGCCACGACCTTCGTCAGCGAGTCCTTGGCGTCACCGAACAACATCGTGGTCTTCGGGTCGAAGAGAAGTTCGTTGTCGATGCCGGCAAAGCCGGGGCGCATCGAGCGCTTCATGAACACGATGTTGCGGGCTTCGTCGACGGCGAGGATCGGCATACCGTAGATGGGGCTCCCCGGGTTGTTCTTGGCTGCCGGGTTGACGACGTCGTTGGCGCCGACCACCAACGCCACGTCGGCGGACTGGAACTCCGGGTTCGCCTCGTCCATTTCCTTCAACTGCTCGTAGGGGACGTTGGCCTCCGCGAGCAGGACGTTCATGTGGCCCGGCATGCGGCCCGCGACTGGGTGGATGGCGTAGATGACCTCGACGCCACGCGACTCGAGCAGGTCGGCAAGCTCGCGGATCGTGTGCTGAGCCTGGGCGACGGCGAGCCCGTAGCCGGGGACGATGATCACCTTGTTCGCATACGCGAGCAGGATGGCCACATCCTCGGCGCTCGCGGACCGAACGCTGCGGGTCGTGTCGCCCTCGGCGCCACCGGTGGCCGTGATGACCGAACCGAAAGCGCTGAACAGGATGTTCGGGAGCGAGCGTCCCATCGCCTGGCTCATCTTCTGGGTGAGGAGCGTGCCCGAGGCGCCGACGAGGGTACCCGCAACGACGAGCACGACCGAGTGGAGCACGAAGCCGCTCGCCGCGACAGCCAGACCAGTGAACGAGTTCAGCAACGAGATCAGGACGGGCACGTCCGCGCCGCCGATGGGCAGGACGAACGCGACACCGAATATCAAAGCGAGGCCGAGAACGATCACGATGAGCCAGCTGGTTGAGCTGACGCAAAGCGTGATCGCCAGCCCGAGTATGCCCACGCCCACGATGGCGTTCCAGACCTGCTGGCCAGGGTAGGTGATGGCCCTGCCGGTCATGAGCTCTTGGAGCTTCGCGAAGGCGATGCAGCTTCCGGAGAACGAGACGCAGCCGATGACCACGCCGAGGAGGACCTCGACGACCTGGTAGACGGCGAGTGAGCCGGTCGGGGCAGTGAGGAACTTGGAGAGGGCGATCAGCGCGGCCGCGCCACCGCCGACACCGTTGAAGGCCGCCACCATCTGCGGCATCGCGGTCATCTTGACCAGGCGTGCCGCGGGTACCGCGATGGCCGCACCGACGAGCATTGCTACGGCGATCAACAGGAAGTGGTGCAAGCCGTTGGTGGCGAAGGTGATCGCAATGGCGAGGGCCATGCCAACGGCGCCGAGGAGGTTCCCGTAGCGGGCGGTCTTGGGCCCCGTAAGGCCGCGTAGCGCGAGGATGAAGCAGATCGCCGCGATCAAGTCGGCGAGGCGGATGCCCGTACCGAGGCTCACTTCGGGTCCCCCTCGGTGCTAGGCGCGGCCGCGCCGGCCGCTTCCGTCGAGACTTTGGGCGGCTTGCGGACCTTGAACATCTCGAGCATCCGGTCGGTCACCACGAAGCCACCGACGACGTTCAAGGTGGCCAGCACCACGGCGGCGAACCCGAGTACCAGCTCCCCGGTGCCGTGCACCGTGCCGAGGACGAGCATCGCGCCGACGAGCACGACGCCGTGGATCGCGTTGGTACCGGACATCAGCGGCGTATGCAGCGTGCTCGGTACCTTGGCGATGACCTCGAAACCCACGAAGGCCGCAAGCACGAACACGGTGATGAGCGAGAGGATGTCCCCGCCAGCTGCGACGGCGATCATTGGGTCCCTCCTTCGAGCAGTTCGCGGGTGGGAGCATGGCGGACCTCGCCCGCATGGGTGACGCACGTGCCGGCGACGATCTCGTCGTCGAAGTCCGGGGCGAACTCCCCCTCCTTCACGATCACCGTCAGGAATTCGGCGATGTTGCGGGAATAGAGGAAGCTCGCGTGCAGGGGCATCGAGCTCGGGAGGTTCTTCACGCCGATGATCGTGACGCCGCCTTCATCGAGATCCTCTCCCGGGCGGCTGAGCTCGCAGTTGCCGCCCGTCTCGGCTGCAAGGTCGACGATGACGCTGCCCAGTGCCATCTGGTGCACCATCTCCCCGGTGACCAGCACCGGTGCCTTGCGGCCGGGGATCGCCGCGGTCGTGATCACGACGTCGGCGGCAGCGACCTCCTTGCCGATGAGCTCACGCTGGCGGCGCAGGAAGTCCTCGGACTGCTCCCGGGCGTAGCCGCCTTCACCCTCCTGGGCCTCGAGATCAAGCTCGACGAAAGCGGCACCGAGGCTCTTCACCTCCGTGCGCGCTGCTGATCGGACGTCGTATGCGCGGACGTTCGCGCCGAGGCGGCGTGCGGTCGCGATCGCCTGCAGCCCGGCGACGCCGGCACCGAGCACGAGCACCTTGGCGGGCGGCACCGTGCCGGCCGCGGTCATGTAGAGAGGGAAGAACTTCGGGAGCTGCTCAGCTGCTAACAGCACTGCGCGGTAGCCCGAGACCAGTGCCTGGGACGAGAGCACGTCCATCGACTGCGCCCGGGTTATCCGAGGCAGCAGGTCGAGGCTGAACGCGGAGATCCGGTGGTCCACCAGCGCGCGGATGAGCTCGAGGTCGGCAGTGGGCTGGAGATAGCTCACGACGCCGGAGCCTTCGCTCATGAGGCCCACCTCTTCCAACCTCGGAGGCTGCACCTTGCAGATGAACCCGGATGTGCTCAACAGCGTCGGGGCGTCCAGCAGCGTGACGCCCGCGGCCAGGTAGGCTTCGTCGGCGAACAGTGAGGAGGCACCGGCGCCGGCTTGCATGGCGACGCTCGGGCCCAGGGCAGTGATCCTTGGGACGACGCTGGGGACGAGCGCGACCCGGCGCTCGCCGGGCGTTGTCTCGCTCGGTATTCCCAATCGCATGATTTCGGTCTAGCAAACGCGGACGCTCCAGGTCTAAACGCCGC
>Ga0181538_10000733_pt1 | contig 38973 bp, 21 predicted proteins | sample PEATcosm2014_Bin_40_FD_119773 | JGI IMG/M metagenome (GOLD analysis project Ga0181538, IMG submission 119773) | Peatland microbial communities from MTU Mesocosm Facility, Houghton, MI, USA - PEATcosm2014_Bin23_30_metaG | ecosystem: Environmental > Terrestrial > Soil > Wetlands > Peat | place... | reverse complement strand
GGTCGCGGCTCAGTAAGGGTCGCGGCTCAGTAAGGGTCGTGGCTCAGTAGGCGCTGTCACGCGACGAATGATAATGGGCCGTGACGGCGAGCGGTGCCTTCCTGAACCAGGAGCGGATTCATCGTGCTAGTCTGGACTACTTATGAAGGCCGCTGCCGTATTGTTCTTTCTTCCGCTGGCCGCCGCGCTGGCGCAAGCGCCGGCGCCCGAATCGGTGCTGGGCCACAAGCCGGGCGACGATTTTTACCTCGCCTCATACGATGACTCGCTGGGCTACTTTCAGAAACTCGCCCGCGCTACGGACAAGCTCAAGCTGGTCGAAGTCGGCAAGACCACGGAAGGGCGCGATTGGTATATCGCCATCATCTCCTCGGCGAAGAATCTCGCCGATCTCGACAAATATAAGGACACAGCGAAGCGGCTGGCGCTGGTGAAAGGCCTCACCGACGAGCAGGCGCACACGCTCGCGCACAACGGCAAGGTGATGGTCCACATCGATGGAGGACTGCATGCCACCGAAGTGGCGCCGGCGCAGATGACCATCCAGCTTGCGTACAACCTGGTAACGGCCACCGACCCCGACACCACCGCGATTCTCGAGAACGTGATTCTGCTCCTCTGGTTCTCCATCAATCCCGACGGACAGAACATGGTGGCCAAGTGGTACAAGTCGAACCTCGGGACACCGTACGAAGTGAGCGGCATGCCGGGTCTGTTTCAGGAGTATATCGGGCACGACAACAATCGCGACGGGTACATGAACAACATGATCGAGTCGCAGGTGATCACGCGGGCCGAACTGGAATATTACCCCACCGTCTTTTACAACCATCACCAGACCGCGCCCTTCCCTGCGCGCATCTGGATTCCGCCGTTCGGCGACCCGGTTTCGCTCAATCCGCACCCGCTAATGTACCGCTGGGTGAACGTATTCGGCACCGCGATGGCGGCGTGGCTCGACGAGCACGATATGCCGGGCGCGATGCACCGCGGCCGGTTCGACGATTGGTATCCCGGATTCGTCGACCACGTCAACAACTTCCGCAACACCGTTTCCTTCCTCACGGAAACTGCGCTTTACCAGTACGCCACGCCGCATTTCTATACCACCAACGATTTTCCGGCGGCGAGCCAGGATCTGCGCACGCAGGTCTTTTACTCGAGCCCATGGAAAGGCGGATGGTGGCGGCTCGCCGACGCGGTGCGCTACACGCTGGCGGCATCGATGGCGGTGCTCGATACGGCGGCGAAGAATCGCGAGGAGTTGCTGTTCGACCGGTACCGCGCGGGGCGCGACGTGATCGCGCACTTCACCAAGGATCCGCCGTACGCTTACATTATTCCACGCGAACAGCGCGATACGCCGACCGCGGCCACGCTGGTGGAGAAGCTGCTGATCGATGGAATCGAGGTGCATCAGGCGACGCACGAGTTCACGGCGAACGGGTCCAGTTATAAGGAAGGCGATTGGGTGGTGCTGATGGATCAGCCGTTCGCCGCGCTGGTAAAAGAACTTTTCGATATCCAGAAGTACCCCAATTTGCCCGGCATGCCGCAGCCGGCGAACGCGGCGGCCACTCCAGCCGCGGGCGGCGGCGGAGGACGTGGAGGCGGTGGAGGCGGCCGTGGAGGCGGGGGTGGTGCTCCAGCGGCTGCCGCGGCAACTCCCGCTGCGGCAGCCCCGGCGGCAGGCGGAGGACGCGGTGGTGGAGGCGGGCGTGGGGGTGGTGCGGCAGGTGGCGGAGCGCCGGCCGCGGGTGCGCTGGCGCAGGCGACGCAGACGCCGTACGATGTTACCGGCTGGACGCTGCCGATTCAGATGGGCGTCGAAGTAGTCGCGGTGACGCAGCCCGTCGGCGAGGAAACGCGCAAGACGCTGCATCAGATCGAGCGCGTCGAGCCCATCGCCGGAAAGGTGGAAGGCTCGGGTCCGGTCTTCGCCTTCTCGCATGCCACGAATGCTTCGCTGCGCGCGGTGAATGAGATTCTGGCGGCGGGCGGGACGGTGACCTTCGGCAAGTCCGACAGCATGGTCTACGCCACGAACGCGGCCGCGATTCTCCGGCAGAACGGCGTGGACGCGAAGTCGGTGAGCGAGGCGCCGGAATCGTGGCCGGTGAAGAAGCCGCGCATCGGCATCTATCAGCCGTGGAGCGGCAATATCGACGAGGGGTGGACCCGCTGGATCCTGGAACAGTACCATTTTCCGTTCACCGTGCTGCACAACCCGGAGATTCGGGACGGGCATTTGAAGGAGCAGTTCGACACCATCGTCTTCTCCGAAATGCAGGCGCGCCAGATTATGGATGGAGCGCGGCCGGGCACGGTTCCCGGGCAGTACGCCGGCGGAATCGGCGAGGAGGGCGCGCAGGCGTTACGCGACTTCGTTACGGCCGGCGGCACGCTGGTGACGATGGGGAACGCCGCGTCCTTCGCTATCGAGCAATTCAATCTGCCAGTGGCGAATGCGCTCGAGGGATTGGGGCAGACGCAGTTTTTCTGCTCGGGTTCGCTACTGCGCGTCGAGATTCCCGATGCCAAGAATCCTTTGGTAGCGGGCCTTCCCGCGATGCCGGCGGTAATGTTCGAGCGGAACGAAGCCTTCGATACGCGCCAGGGATTTCGCGGGCGGGTGCTGGCCAGTTACGTAAAGGATCGCAATCCCCTGGTCAGCGGATATCTGCTCGGAGCGGAGCATATTCAGGGGAAGGCCGCGGCGATCGATGCATTCTACGGCACGGGGCACATTGTAATGCTGGGCTTCCGGCCGCAGTGGCGCGGGCAATCGCACGGGACTTACAAGTTTCTGTTCAACGCACTCTATTACAATCCGTCGATGGCGCCGGAAGGCGGCGGTGGCGGACGCGGGGGCGGAGGCGGACGCAGCGGCGGCGGAAATCCGCAGCAGGCGGCCTGGCGGCGCGAGGCGGAGTCGGTGAAAGCGGAGATTACTCGCTTGGCGGAGTTGAATCGCACTTACTTCACGGCGCGCGGACCGGCCGCGGCGGCGCCCGGCAGGGAGTTGGAGACGGCGCTCGATGCCTTCCAGCGGGATCGTATTCCGCTGCTGGACGATTTGCGGGCGCAGGTGGAGGACGCGGCAATCGTACGCGCGGAGGCGGCCTGGTCGGCGCAGTTGTTGCGGCTGGCCGTTGATCTGAGAACCAAGGACCTCAGCGCAACCAATGTAGAAGAATTGTTGGATCAATATAAGTTGGCGGTGGTGCCATGAGAACGCCTGTGAAATGTGGAGTGCTTTCCCTGCTGGCCGCGGCTGCCTTCGCGCAGGTGCCGGCGCCGGAATCGGTGCTCGGACACAAGCCCGGCGACGATTTCTATCTCGCCACCTATGAAGACGCGCTTGGCTATTTCAAGAAAGTGGCGGCGGCGTCGAATCGCATCAAGCTGGTCAACGTGGGCAAAACTACGCGCGGGCGCGACTGGTGGATCGCATTCATTTCCGAGCCCGCCAACCTGGCGCAGCTCGATCATTATAAGGATGTCTCGCGGCGCCTGGCGCTCTCACGCGGCATTTCCGACGAGCAGGCGCATGCGCTGGCGCGAGAGACCAAGCCGATCATCCACATCGATGGCGGCCTGCACGCCACCGAGGTGGCGAATCACCAGCACACCATCCAACTTGGATATGACTTAGTAACATCGGAGAGCGCGGAAGTAAAGGCGATCCGCCAGAATCTGATTGTCGAGCTGTGGTTCTCCATCAATCCCGACGGCCAGACGGCGGTGGCCGAGTGGTATCGCCAGAACGTCGGCACGCCGTACGAAGTGAGCGGCATGCCGGAGCTGTACCAGGAGTACGTGGGCCACGACAACAATCGCGACGGCTACATGCTGAACATGCTCGAATCGCGCGTGGTGACCAAAGCCACGCTCGAAACCCAGCCGCTGGTGTTCTATACGCAGCACCAATCGGCGCCGTTCCCGGGACGAATATACTTGCCGCCCTTCGCCGACCCGATTTCGGGCAACATGCACCCGCTGATGGTGCGCTGGCTGAACCTGATCGGGATGACGATCGCGGAGTACCTGGACGATCACGGATTACCGGGGTCGATGCACCAGGAAACGTTCGACGTCTGGTATCCCGGCTATCTCGATAATATCGGCAATTTTCGCCACACGATTTCGTTCTTCACGGAGACGGCGCTGTATCAATACGCCACGCCGCATTTTTACACCGTCGATGAGTTTCCAGCGGCGCGACAAGGGCTGGGCGAAGAGATGCTCTATTCGAGCCCCTGGAAAGGCGGCTGGTGGCGCCTGGCGGACGCCTGTAAGTATATGTACGAAGCCGATATGGCGGTGCTAAACTTAGCCGTTAAGTATCGCGAGCAGATGACTTATAATAAGTACCGCGCGGCGCGCGATACCATCGAAGCATTCCGCAAAGATCCGCCTTACGCCTACCAGATTCCGCGCGAACAGCACGATGCTCCGGAGGCCGCGGTGTTGATGGACAAGCTGATGCTGAATGGCATCGAGATCCATGCGGCGAATAAACCGGACGAGTGGGTCATCGTCATGGATCAGCCTTTCGCCGGGCTGGTGAAGGAGTTGTTCGAGCCGCAGGTTTACCCCACTCTCACGCAGCGCCCCTACGACGTCACGGGCTGGACGCTGCCCTATCAGATGGGGGTGGAGACGCATGCGATCACCACGCCGCTTTCGGCGCAGTTTCGCGATTCGCTGCGACTCGTCAAAGATACTAACGATCTCGCGGCGCCGTTCAATCACGGCGCCAACGCCAGCTTCCGGGCGATCAACCAGATTCTGGCGGCCAAGGGCAAGGTGGTAGTGTCGGGCGGCGATTTTGCCGCTTCCGATATCGACAAGGGCAAGCTGGAAGCGATCATGAAGGAGAATCACGTGCGGGCAACGGGCGCGGCCAAAGAGGGCGCCACGCCGATGAAATCGCTGCGCATCGGGCTATACCGGCCGTGGACCGCGAGCATCGACGAAGGTTGGACGCGCTGGATATTGGAGCAATATCAGTTCCCGTACACCAACATCTACAACGACGGCATTCGCGCCGGCCATCTGCGCGATCGCTATGACACTATCGTGATCCCCGACATGGGCGCGCAGCAAATCGTGAACGGACGCCGACCGGGAACCGTGCCCGAACGCTACGCCGGCGGGATCGGCGATGAGGGCGCGCAGGAACTCCGCGATTTCGTCGACGCCGGCGGCACGCTGGTAACGTTCAACAACGCATCGCTGTTGGCTATCGATCAATTCAAACTGCCGGTTACGAATTCCCTGGCGGGTGTTCCGGCGGCGCAGTTCTCCTGCTCGGGGTGCCTGGTGACGGTGCATATCGAGGATGCCAAGAATCGGCTGACCGCCGGCCTGCTCCCCGATACCATCGTGATGTTCGAAGGCGGCCCGGCATTCGATACCAAGAGCGACTTCAAAGGCGCGGTGCTGGCGCGCTATCCGAAGGAACGGTCGCCGCTGGCGAGCGGATATCTAATCGGAGCGGATCACCTGGAAGGCAAGGCGGCCGCGCTCGACGTGGAGTACGGCAAAGGGCACGTGATTCTGCTGGGATTCAAGCCGCAGTGGCGCGGCCAATCGCACGCGGCGTATAAGTTCTTCATGAACGCGTTCTACGGGGAGTAAGGGCGCCGTCGGGCTGGATCGTCCAGAAAATATCTGCGGGGACAGATTTGAATGGCAATGCGCAATTTTCGCGACTTACTCAAGGCACTGCCAGCGCAGCGGCAGGAGCGAATCGAGAAGCGCTTTCAAAATGCGATGGCGGCTGTGCCGCTCGATCAATTGCGGGAAGCCCAACAGATGACGCATGTTCAGCTCGCCGAAACCCTTGGGGTTCACCAGGGCGAAGTTACGAAGATCGAAAACCAGTCCGACAGGCCTCCAGAGGACCACGAGCGATAGTGCCCCGCCGCGAATCGTGAGCTAAACTTATAACCATGGCGGACGCACTCGAAGCCGAACCGATCCCGTTGGATCGCGGATCTGATGGCGTGATGCGCGTGCGAGGAACTCGCGTCACGCTCGACACCGTGTGGCATGCGTTTAACGATGGCGCCACGGCGGAGGAAATCGCCCAACAGTACCCCTCCCTTTCGCTAGCCGATGCGTATCAGGTGATTGGGTACTGCCTCAGGCATCCATCCGGATTGAAGACCTACCTTGACGGCCGCACGGAGCGTGCTCTGGAGGTCAGGCAGCAGAACGAATTCAAGTGGCCGCCCGAGGGGATCCGGGATCGTTTACTTCGGCGGCGGCAGCAGCGGTGATCCGCTGGATTGCAGACGAGAACTTCAATAACAAGATACTGCGCGCCCTACTACGCAGGAATCCTGATATCGATATCGTCCGCGCTCAAGACGCTGGCTTGATAGGAATGCGTGACGAGGAACTCCTGGCTGGGCCGCGGGGCACAATCGCGTACTCCTGACCCACGACGTTTCTACGATCACCGCCCACGCATACCGCCGCGTTATGAAGGGCGGGAGAATGCCCGGGGTGTTCGAGGTCGGCACTAATTTGCCGGTGCAGACAGTGGTCGATGATATTCTCTTGCTCACCGAATGCAGCGAGGCTGGAGAATGGGAGGGTCAGGTACGGTACCTTCCGCTGCACTGAGTCCCCAATGGCCCCGCCCGCTACTTCGCCGGGTGCGACACCGGGTTGCCGTCCCACGAGAGATAGAAGGTGCAGCGCGTCTTCGACGTGCAGGAGAGCCGCTGCACTTCGTGGGCCGGTAAGAAGGCGAAGCCGCCGGTGTCGATTTGCGTGTCGCCGCTCTCCCGGCGAAGCGTCAGTTGTCCCTCCACCACGATGACCCGCTCGTTCGAATCATGAAAGTGTGGCGCGATGACATGCCCGGCGGGGAACCGCACCAGCAGATCCATCCCTCCCGTCTTGGAATCCGTGTGGAGCGTGACGCCCCCGGTGTCCGCGGGCGCGCCGTTTTCATGCGTCCAATTGGCGGTATCGAGGTTGACGATCACGGCCTGGGACGCCGATTGCGCGGCGGCCATGGCCAGAACGGAGAGGAACACAAGCGCGCGGGTGCATCTCATGTCCTCACATTACACCGAAACGCGCGTGGCGGTATTGGACGAATGCGACATCCCGAATCGCTGGTAAAAGTAGCGGGCCAGATCGGCGTCATCGGCCAGAAGAACGGCGGGGGTGGTCCCCGCAAGGCTTTTGCAATCGCGGATGAGGTGGGCTTGATCGTAATAGCCGCAGTCAAGGGCCGTGTCGACCCAACTGCCGGCGCCATGTCCCAACGCGCGAAAGACGTTATTGAAGCGCTCGATGCGGCAAAAAAGCTTGGGTGGCAGGCCGACCGCCGCATGGAACCGGCGCTCGAACTGGCGCGTACTCAGGCCAAGATCGCGGGCGAGCCGCGCGAGGTCGGTGGCGCCTTTCGCGGCCGTCACTCTTCGGACGGCCTCTTCGATGGCCGTATCGCTGCGGCGGATGCCGTCCGCGGCCGCGCCAAGTGCGGCTTCCACCGCGGGAACGGGGTCCGGCATCTCCAGCGCTCGCCTCAGATCGCGCGCCAGCGCAGGCGAAAGGTCCTCGACCGGCGCGAATTGCCCGCTTAATTCATGCATGGGTGGAGCGAACACGCGTGCCGCGCCGTGCGGGTGGAATCCGATTCCGAGCATGCGCGCCGCGCTCGATGGGCGCAGCAGCAGCGGCCCGTCGATCTGTCCTGCGAGGAAGCACCTCGGCTGGCGGCGCCACTCTCCATCCTGGAGAACCTCGAAGGGCTGCTCCCAATTGAGGATCAGCTCGCAATGGCCGTCGGGGACGATGCGCTGCGGCGCGGCGTCCTTGCCGTCGTGCTCCAGAATCCAGAAACTGTAGAGGATCGGCTGCAGGCGCGGAGAAGGCCGAATTTCGGTGTACCGAATCACACTGTCTTCCTACTGCCCACCCCCGCCTGTCGGTGCGCGGCCGGGCGGCGTTGCCGGCGCCGCCGGTTCGACCAGTCGCGTCGGCGGCATCACGTATGCCGACACCAGGCTCGGATTGCCGTCCTTGTCGATGGCCCGCACGCCGATCACGATATCGTCGATTGACGTATCGGGCATGGTGTATTCGGTGACGTTGCCGACATAAATTTCGCGCTGCCAGAGCGGTGCCGTGGTGTCGCGAATCAGGATGGAGTAGCCCGCGAGATCGGGTTCGGGGTTCGGCATCGCCCACCGCGCCACGGCATCGTAGCCTTTCCCGCGCGTGAGGCCCGGTCCAGGAGGACCGCCGCGGCCTCCACGCCCGCCGCGTCCGGCATCGGCGGATTCCCCGCCCTGACCGCGTCCGCCGGCCTGCTCGCCCGCGGCGCCTGCCGCTCCCGTACCGCGTCCGCCGCCGCGACCCGGCCGGTTCACCGCGACCACAGGAGGCTTCGGCGCAAGCGCGAGCGTCGCCAGCACCGCCGCGTTCATCTTGGCGACGCGCGTGGTGTAGGGCATCGAGGCGTTGGCGAAAGTGTCGGTGGCGGTGTGCTGGTTGGCGTAGTTCTCGCTGGGCGTTGTGAGCCGGATGGCCGCAAAGCCCTGCGCGACGAAAGAGGTATGATCGCCGCCGCGGCCGAAGCGGTCGTGGCGGAAAATCAGGTCGACGCTCATCCCCGGCATGTAGCGTTCGGCAATCTCCTTGGTGTAGCGGGCGAGCGAGCGCGAGGGCGAATCCTCCGGCCCTTCGGAAAAGACGCGCAGGTGATTGTTGGCCGAAATGCCGTTGCCGGAGACATCGCTGCCGATGATGTCGTTATTCAGCACGCCTTCGATCTGCATCTTCTCTTCCTTGGCTTTAGCGGCGTAAGCCTTGCTGCCGTTGAGCCCGATTTCCTCGGCGGCAAAAGTGATGAATACGATGCTTTTGTCGAAGGTGTACTGGCTCATGACGCGCGCCAATTCCATGGTGGCAGCCGTCCCGCTGCCGTCGTCGGCCACGCCGGGAGCGAGCGGTTCGGCATCGGCGGCTGAAGAAGGCCCGGCGTCATCGGTGCGGACGCCGCCGTTCTGCGGGCGGCGGAGGGCGATGGAATCGTAATGGGCGCTAATGACGACGTAGCGGTCTTTATCGATAGTGCCGGGCAGGACGGCGACGATGTTCACGAGGTCGAGATCGCGCGGGGTGCGCTGCGTTTTGGGCACGGAGAACGGCTGCAGGCTGACTTCGAGGCGCGGGCTATAGCTCTTGAATTCGCTTTCGATCCACTTGGCAGCGCCGCCGATTCCGTGCGCCGGGTTGTCGGTTTCCGACGCCACGTAGCGCGTGCCGAAATCGCCGAGCTTCTTCATGATCGCCCCGATGCGCTCCTCGGACACTTCGTCCACGATCTTCTTCACGGCGGGGTTGAGCTGCGTGGTGGGAGGTTGGGCGAGGCCTTGCACGGCGCAATAGCAGGCGGCGACAATCGACAGGCGAACAATCGTTGCAGACATGGAGACCGGTACCTCCGCTGAAAATCACGAATAGTGTATCATTCGCCGCCGGGGCGTTAGTTCGGCCGTTTTGGCCCTCGCCAGGCGGCCGTGAAAATCACCGCTCCGTCGCGGTCGCGGCTCTGTGTGCCACGTTTGATCCGGGCGGATCTTTCAGAGCCTCGACCGCAAGGGAGTGGTCGCTTTCTTCATGGCCGTTCTGGATCTCGCCTCCAGGCGCCAAGCCGGGACGGGAAAGGGTCGACATGAAATTTCGAGACGTAGGGAATTCGATTCCGGTGCATTTTGAGCCCAAAACATGCGCTACCATTACCGTTTGCCATGAAAGTTACTTTCAGCGGTGCGGCTGGCGAGGTCACTGGTTCGATGCACCTGGTGGAGTCGGGCGGCAAGCGCTACCTCCTGGATTGCGGTCTCCATCAGGGGCGGCGCAAAGAGGCCGACAGGAAAAACCGCGAACTGCCGTTTTCCGGTTCCTCCATCGACGCCGTGGTGCTTTCGCACGCGCACACCGACCACGCCGGCAATCTGCCGACTCTCGTCAAGCACGGTTTTTCGGGGCCGATCTACGCCACGCCGGCCACCATCGATCTATGCAACTGGATGTTGCGCGACTCGGCGCACATCCAGGAAAAAGACGCCGAGTTCCTGAACAAGCGCCTCGAGCATCGAAAATCGAAAGGACTGGCCGACGGCCACGTGGTTCCGCTTTACACCATGGAGGATGCGGAACGCACGCTGCCGATGTTCCAGCCGGTCGGCTATCATTCGCCGCAGAGCCTGGGTCCGGACCTGACCTACGTGCCGTACGACGCCGGCCATATTCTCGGCTCCTCGTGCGTAGTCCTGCACGAGGAGACGGACGGCGCGCGGGTCCGCCTCACGTTCTCGGGCGATGTCGGCCGTCCGAACCTGCCGATCATTCGCGACCCCGAAGTCATGCCGGCGGCTGAATATCTGATCATGGAGAGCACTTATGGCGGGCGCCTGCACAAGGACGTGAGCCACGTCGTAAACAAACTGCGCGACGTAGTGAACCGGACGGCCGGGCGCGGCGGCCGCATTATCGTGCCGGCATTTGCCGTGGGCCGGACACAGCAACTGGTATTACTGCTCCACCAACTGGCCAACGCCAGGCAAATCCCCAATATTCCGATTTTCGTGGATAGCCCGCTCGCGCTGAACGTGACGCAAGTGCACCGCGACCATCCGGAATGCTTTGACGACGAAGCGCGCGAGTATCTGCGGCACGGCGAAGATCCCTTCGGATTTCAGCGGCTGCAATACATCCGGGAGGCGTCGGAATCGAAAAAGCTGAACGATCTGCACGGGCCGTTCGTGGTGATTTCCGCCTCGGGAATGTGCGAGCAGGGGCGGATTCTGCATCACTTGCGGAACAATATTGAGGACCCGCGGAATACCATTCTGGTAACCGGATTTATGGCGCAGGATACGCTTGGCCGGAAGCTTGTGGAAAAATGGCAGGAGGTCCTGATTTTCGGGGAGCCGATGCGGGTCCGGGCGGAAATCTCCAGCCTCGACGAACTGAGCGGTCACGCGGACCAGCGGGAATTGCTACATTGGATCGAGCCCTTCGCGGCCGGCTTACGGAGGGTATTCCTGGTCCACGGCGAACCGGAACAGGCGCAAACGCTGGCCAAGTTGCTTCATGCAAACTTTGGTTTACAAGTGGTAGTCCCGGCGCCGGGGCAGAGTTTCGACCTCAATTAAGCGAAACCGAATGGGCAGCCGGTACCATCTATACTGAGAAGAGATAAGGAGCAAGCAGTGAGTTCACCCATGTATACCGAACCGCAGCAGCGGTCGGGCCTGTCAACCGCCCTGGTGGCTGGGGCGATGATCGCCCTTCTGGCGGCTGTCGTCTACCTGTTCGTGCAGATGGACCATTTGCAGACGGACATGGCGAAGATGAAAGAGCAGTTCAACAACGAATTGACCACCCAGAAAGATGCCAGTTCGGTAGCGACGGCGGCTCACCAGAAGCGCATCGAGACCTTGAAGGAAGAACTGGAAACCACCAAGTCCCAACTGAGCAACGAGACCAAGCAGTTGTCGGCGCAAGCCAAGTTGGAAGCCTCCGCGCACGCCGACGCCATTACCAAACAGATCGCGGCTGAAGAGGCACAGTTGAAGCAGGCGCAGGCCGCGCAGGCGGCCGATATCAGCGACGTGAAGCAATCGGCCAACGCTGCCAATGCCAAGATCGCCGACGTTTCCACCGACGTTGGCGGGGTGAAGACCAATCTCAGCGCCACGCAGGCGGAGTTGCAAAAGACCATCTCGACGTTGAAATCGGTGCAGGGCGATCTGGGCGTGCAAAGCGGCCTGGTGGCGACCAACGGCAGTGAACTGCAGGCGCTGAAGCTGCGCGGCGAGCGCAATTATGTCGATATCAAACTCGGCAAAGAGAAAAAGCCGCACAAGTTCGCGGATATTACCCTGCTTCTCAAAAGCACGGACCCAAAGAAGAACAAGTACACCGTGGATGTGATGGCGGACGATAAGCTCACCGAAAAGAAAGACCGGAACATCAACGAGCCGGTGCAGTTCTATACCGCCAAGGGCGGCCACATTCCGTACGAACTGGTGATCAACCAGGTGAACAAGAACGAGATTGTGGGATACCTGGCGACGCCCAAAGTCGAGGCGACGCGGTAGCGCAAATGTGGGCCGACTCAAACTGCTGGAAAACAGTGGGGGCCCCTCTGGGCACAGCCAGGATTGAGGCGATTGCAAAATTCAGGCAAATTACAAAAGCACCGCTCCCTGGGGGAGTGCAATAAAAAGGCGAGTCCGCTTGCCTGAGGCCCTGGAAGAAACGCGATTGCCGGCGACCGTCAAATGGTTTTTATCCGTGTGCATCCGTGGCCAATTTCTGAGGCCCAAAATTCGACTGAATCCCGAAGTGTCGCGAGCTCCTGGAGCAATAATTTTTTGGCCACGGATGGACACGGATTCACACAGATAAAACGGCACCGGTAGGCGCTGTTGTTTCAGCACTTGGTGAATGAGCCGCGCGCAAGCAAGCGTTCGCCGTTAATTCTGCAAGAGTGCCTCAGGATTGGCTGCCCCACTTACATAGCCTCAGTTCCCCGGCGAACCGGTCTCGGGCTCGGTTTTTTCCAGGAATCGCTCCAGATGCATATCGTAGATGGCGGGTTTGCCGTCGCGATCGCTTTCGAAGTAAAGCCGCTGCGTATCGGGTGAAAAGCGGGGCGCCGTCATTTTCGGATCGCTGGCCTTATGCTCGCACAGCGTCAGTTCACGCTGCGTGGAGCGCAGCATGATGAGGATGGTGGGCGACGCGACGCTGCGGCAGGCGCCCGCAAAAACCGTCGCCGGCTGGTTGAATCCGAAGTGCGCGTACTGGCTGGTCTTGGCGACCAGACTATCGCTGTTGGTATCGGGCACGCACTCGCGGATGGTGGTGATCGCCATGGGGTCGGCCGGGATGCTCAGATAGAGTAGCGATTTGCCGTCCGCGGCCCAGTTCGCCGGGCCGATTTTTGCGCCCGATAGCTTGAGCTGGCGCTTTTGCGTGCCGTCGGAATTCACCATCCAGAGCGCCTGATCCCCCTGGCGGAAAAGAATCTGCGCCCGCATGGGGCGCGGAATCGGGTCGCTCATCACGAATGGCACGTCGATCACGATCCGCGCCGGGCCTTGCACCAGCGGAACCATCTGTAACCGCGACTTATCGCCCTGCCGCTCGGCGAAAGTAGCGTGTGTGCCGTCCGGGCCGACTGTCAGCCCCGGACATCGCTCCCACCCGTCGGGCACTTCATATAACTGTCTGGTGTGGCCGGCCATGCTCGAGATGAACAATTGCCTCCCGGCGAAATAGCAGAACCAGCGGTTGTCGGGTGTGAGGGTGAGGGAACTGCCGTCGAGATCCTGCACGTCGGTCAGGTCGCGCGTTTCACCCGTTTTGAGATCCATGCGGTGCGCTTGAAGAGTGCCATTGCGGTCGCAGCAGAAAATCAGCGAGGCGTTGTTGTGGGCGATGGCGCGATTGTAGTAGGCCGGGAGCGTGCTGGAGTGGCCGGGGTCGGTAAGGCGGTACACGTCAAGCTCGGTGGTGGGATCTGCGTAGCGCTTCACTTCGGAGGGGTAGGTCTTTTTGGGCTGGGCTGCGAGCGGCGCAGCCGCGGCGGCTGAGAAAAGGAAGCCGCGGCGCGTAAATTTCCGCCCGAAATCGCCCATATTTCGATGTTAGCGCAGACTCTGCGAACTGTTCCCACCCTCGAACGTATAAGCAGTATGGTCTTCGATATCCGCTACGCGTTGCGCACGCTTGCGCGCAATCCTGGTTTCGCCGTCGTGGCGATTCTGACGCTCGCCCTGGGAATCGGAGCGAACACCGCAATCTTCACTGTTTTCAATGGCATTCTGCTGCACCCGCTACCCTATCCGCACCCCGAGCGGCTGGTGGCCGTCGAGGAAGTCGTGCCCAAATTCGAGAAATTCGGGGCTACTCTGCCGGTGAATTCGTGGCACTTCCGCGAATGGCGCAAACGGAACCGGTCGTTCGAGCAACTGGCGCTGGTAAGCGAAGTGGATTTCACCCTCACTTCGTCCGGCGAGCCCGTGCGCCTGCTCGGGGCGCGCGTCTCTGCGAGCCTGTTCCCAATGCTGGGAATTCAGGCCGCGCTCGGGCGAACTTTTCTCGAAGAAGAAGATCAACCGGGTCATGATCGCGTGGCGGTGATCAGCGACGGATTGTGGACGCGGCAATTCCATCGCGATCCCGCGATCGTAGGCGGCAAGATCGTGCTTGACGGGCAGCCTTACCAGGTGGTCGGCGTGCTGCCGCCCGCGGCGCGCATTCCCACCGACGGGGAGCTGTATTCGATGGCGAAGGGCACGGCGACGGAGGACATCTGGAAGCCGTTTGCCATCGCGGATGACGAACTCGCCATTATGGGCGATTTCGACTACGGCTGCCTGGGACGTTTGAAGGCGGGCCTTTCGGCATTGCAAGCCACGGCCGACCTGAATACCATCCAAAACGGCATTTCGCAGGCCATGGCCGATAAGGCCGTGATGCGCGTGTCTCTGTTGGATCTGCAGCAACAGATCACGGGGAGTTCCCGGGCTGGCCTGACGGTACTTTTGGCCGCTACCGGCGCGGTTTTGCTGATCGTGGTGGTGAACCTGGCGAACCTGCTGCTGGCCCGCTCGGCTGGACGCGCCAAGGAACTTGCCGTACGCGCCGCCCTCGGGGCGGGAATGGGCCGGTTGGTGCGGCAGATGCTCACCGAAAGCCTGCTTCTGGCTATGGCGGGCGGGGCATTGGGTGCGCTGGCGGCGGAGTGGGCCCTCAAAGCGATCATCCTCAAGGCGCCGCTCGATATCCCCGGACTGCAGTATGTCCGCCTGGATTTCGCGGCGCTTGCCTTTGTCGCACTGGTGAGCGTCGGGAGCGGCGTTTTGTTCGGCGTGCTTCCGGCGTGGCGGACCGCGCGTGCCGATCCACAGGCCGCCCTCACCTCCGCCGGCCGCGGCACAACCGATCGCACCGCCGGGCACGTGCGGCGCCTGCTGATCGGCGCCGAAGTCGCCCTCAGCGCGGTGTGCCTGGTGGCGGGCGGACTGCTGCTCAATAGCTTCGTCCGGCTCATTCATGTGGATCCCGGTTTCCGGCCCGATCACGCCGTCGCGCTCGAACTGAGCCTTCCCGATGTCCGCTATCCGGATCGCGATGCGCGCGGCCGGTTCGTCAAGCCCCTGGTCGATCGCATCGAAGCTTTGCCGGGAGTGGTGGCCGCGGGCATCAATAATCGCGGGCCGCTGAGCGGCACCGGCAGCAATCTGGGTCTGTGGGTGGAAGGTGTCGACATGCCGGCGCTCGATCGTCCCGCGGTGGACTATCGCTGCATTTCGCCCGATTACCTGCGCGCGGTGGGAATTCCGCTGATGAACGGGCGCCCGATCGCCGAGCAGGATCGCGGCCGGCGCGTGGGGCTGGTATCGCAGAAGACGGCGCAGCGCATGTGGCCCGGGCAGGACCCGATCGCCCGGCGCTTCCAGCTAGGCGGCGGCGACAATTTCGTGGCTGACCCGGACGCCTGGGTCACCGTCATCGGCGTGGTGGGCGACGTGCGGCACACGCTGAGCGAAACTCCGAACATGACGGTGTACCTGCCCTATTGGCAGCGCGACCGCGCCGACTTCGCCCTGGTAGTGCGAACCGCGATGGACCCGCTCACGATCGCGCCCGCTCTGCGGGTGGCGATCCACGGACTCGATCGCGAACTGGTAGTGCCGCGGCCGATCACCCTCGCAGATGTGGTCGATGCTTCGGTGCGGCAGCGGCGCTTCCAGATGACGCTGGTGCTGGCATTCGCCGTATCGGCGCTGCTGCTGGCGGCGATCGGGGTGTACGGCGTGGTGTCGCAATCGGTGGCGCAGAGGAGGAAGGAAATCGGCATTCGCCTGGCGCTGGGCGCTCCGCGTCCGCATTTGTGGATTATGATCGCGCGCCACGGGCTGGCCCCAGTGATCGCGGGATTGGTGGTGGGTGTGGCCGCCGCGGCGGTCGCGACGCGCTCGATCGCGGGACTGCTGTTCGGCGTGCCACATACGGACCTGGCTACCTACGGGACGGTGATGGGTGTGCTGCTGCTATCGGGACTGCTGGCCTGCTGGATTCCCGCGCGGCGAGCGGCGCGGATCGATCCGCTTGAGGCGCTACGGACGGAGTAGGTGACATATCGTCACACTTCTCGTGTGATAACCTGAATACAGAGAGTGTGCACGATATGAAACGGAATGCGCGCGCCAGAGTCCGGCGGAGCGTTGCTCTTCCAGCCGAATTGGTGGATGAGGCCACGCGTGTGGCGCCCGCCGAGCTTCGCCACAATCTGAATCGCCTGGTGGTGGTCTCGCTCCAGGAATTTGTGTCGCGGCGCAAAGCCTTGGCGTTTGCGGATGCCATGGCACAAATGGCCGCCGATCCGGCCATTCTTACCGAATGTGGACAAATCGAATCGGAATTCGCATCTGCCGCACTTGACGGCCTCCGGGATGATTAGCCGCGGTCAGATTTATTTCGTCAATCTCAGCCCCATCCAAGGACGCGAACAGGCCGGCAGGCGACCGGTATTGGTCGTATCATCCGATGCGATCAACCGGCAGCCGCTGGTGGTTACCGTCGTGGTTGGCACCGATGCCGCTAACATTCTCCGCGACTACCCCACGAATGTCCGCGTGACCGCCAGAGAAACTGGTCTGCCAAAGGACACCGTGTTTCTGTGCTTTCAATTGCGCTCGCTCGACTCGAGCCGGTTCCTCGATTCCAACTCCGCCCCTTTGAAACCCGCCGGGAACCTGTCCGCCCGTCGCATGGCCGAAGTCGAACAGGCCCTCCGTCTCGTTCTGGCGCTCTAATGGCCCCGCATGCCTGCCGCGCCCGCGCTAAGCCGCTCGCGAAATATCCGTCCTCTTTACAGACACGCTAGAATAAAAATTGCGGACTTCCTCCCGTACTGAGACCACTCATGATTGTCGATAAAGTCCTGGCGAAAATCTTCGGCACCAAGAACGAGCGTGAAGTCAAAGAGATGCATCCCGTGGTGGCGTCCATCAGCGCGCTCGAACCGGCGACGCGGGAATTGTCGGACGCGGAACTCGCTCAGAAAACCGTAGAATTCAAGGAACGAATCACGCAGGGCGCCACCATTGACGACCTGCTGGTGGAAGCATTCGCCGTGGTTCGCGAAGCCGGCCGCCGCGTCCTCAACATGCGCCATTTCGACGTCCAGTTGATGGGCGGTATAGTGCTGCACAAAGGCCGCATCGCCGAAATGAAGACCGGCGAAGGTAAGACGCTCGTCGCTACCCTTCCCTGCTACCTCAACGCGCTCTCCGGCAAGGGCGTTCACGTCGTCACGGTCAACGACTACCTGGCCAAGCGCGACTCGGAATGGATGGGCAGGCTCTACCGGTTCCTGGGGATGAACGTCGGTGTGATTGTCCACGATCTTTCGGACGAGGAGCGCAAAGCCGCTTACGGCGCCGACATCACCTACGGCACTAACAACGAATTCGGCTTCGACTACCTCCGCGACAACATGAAGTTCCGCCTGTCCGATTGCGTGCAGCGCGAGTACAACTACGCCATCGTCGACGAAGTGGACTCCATCCTGATCGACGAAGCCCGTACCCCGCTCATCATTTCCGGGCCGAGCGAGGAATCCACCGACAAGTATTACAAGATCAATCGCATTATCCCCAAACTGATCCGCGGGGAGGAGATCAAAGGCAAGGAGCCGGGTGAAAGCTACACCACCGGCGATTACACCATCGACGAGAAGCACAAGTCGGCCTCCCTCACAGAGGAGGGCAGCCTTAAGGTGGAAAAACTGCTAGGCCTGAGCAACCTGTGGGACGCTAACAATCTGGAATTCAATCACCACGTGCAGCAGGCGTTGCGCGCGCACGTGCTCTACAAGCGCGATCAGGAATACGTGGTGAAGGATGGCGACGAAGGCCCCGAAGTCATCATCGTCGATGAGTTCACCGGCCGCCTGATGCCGGGGCGGCGCTGGTCGGACGGTCTGCACCAGGCAGTGGAGGCCAAGGAAGGCGTCAAGATCCAGCGCGAGAATCAAACGCTCGCCACCATCACGTTCCAGAATTATTTCCGCATGTACAAGAAGCTCTCGGGCATGACCGGTACGGCGGAAACCGAAGCGGCGGAATTCCAGAAGACCTACAACATCGACGTAGTAGTGATTCCCACCAATCAGCCGATGATCCGCAAGGAAAATCAGGACCTGGTGTATCGCACCGAAGAGGAGAAATTTCGCAACGCCGCCAAGGAAATCAAGGAGTTCAACGCCAAGGGGCAGCCCGTGCTGGTGGGCACCATTTCGGTGGAGAAATCGGAGCGGCTCTCGGGCATTCTGAAGCGCATGGGCGTTAAACACGAGGTGTTGAACGCCAAGAATCACGAGCGCGAAGCTTCAATCGTGGCGCAGGCCGGCCGCAAAAATACGGTGACGGTGTCGACCAACATGGCCGGCCGCGGTACCGATATTCTGCTGGGCGGCAACGCGGAATTCATGACCAAAGACGCGTGCCTAAAGCAGAAGATCGCCCAACAGATTCCCGAGAGCGAAGCCAAGTACATCGCCGACGAGCACTTCTACTACTTCACTCACCAGGACGCGTTCTATCGCGTACCGCGCGAGAAGTGGGACGAGATGTACGCCAGTTTCAAGAGCGAGACGGACACCGAGCACGAGGAAGTGGTCGGGCTGGGCGGACTGCACATCGTGGCCACCGAGCGGCACGAGTCGCGGCGCATCGACAATCAGCTCCGCGGACGATCGGGACGCCAGGGCGACCCCGGCAGCTCGCGTTTTTTCCTCTCGTTGCAGGACGATCTGCTGCGCATTTTCGGCGGTGAGCGCATGCAGAACCTGATGCTCCGGCTCGGCATGGAAGAGGACGTGCCGATCGAAAGCAAGCTCATCACCAAGCGCATCGCCAAGGCCCAGGAAGCCGTCGAAATGCAGAATTTCGAGGCCCGCAAACACCTGCTGGAATACGACGACGTCAACAACAAGCAGCGCCAGGCGGTATACGGAATGCGCCGGAAGCTGCTGGAAGGCGCCGACCAGAAAGAGCACGTCATGGACATGGTGCAGGGCATCGTCGATCAGTTCGTCGACATGCGCTGCCCCAACGACAAGCACCCTGATACCTGGGACCTGAGCACGCTGCGCAACGACATCCTCACGCAGTTCGGCGCGCGCATCGATCTGCAGGATATTTCGCGCATGACGCGCATCGAGCTGAGCGATTACCTCCTTCAGAAGCTAAAAGAGAAGTATCAGGAAAAGGAAGACTTGGTGGGCACCGAGGTGATGCGGCAGACCGAGCGCATCGTCATGCTGCAAGTGATCGACAACCAGTGGAAGGACCACTTGTTGTCGATGGACGAGCTCAAGCAGGGTATCGGGCTGCGGGGACATGGGCAGAAAGACCCACTGGTGGAGTACAAGAGGGAGTCCTACGAGCTCTTCACCGCCATGATGGACAGGATTGAAGACGAGACGGTGCGCTTCCTGTTCTTCCTGCAGGTGCACAGTGGCGCCGGGCCGGTCCTGCCCTACCCCGAGGACGACGAATCTGGCTCCGGCGGGATGGGCGTCGTTCCGGGCGGAAACGGGCACGGCCCCGGCGCCTTATCACCCGAACAGGAAGCCGAAGCTGCGGCGGTGGCCGCCCGCGCCGCCGAGGAAGAAAAGAAGCGCGCCGCGCGGCGCCAGATGGAAGACTTCACGCGCAATATCGAGCGCAAGAAGGATAAAGAACTGGCGGGCCTGCAATTCGGGGGCGACGATTCCACCGGCCCGAAGACGGTGCATAGCGGCGGAAAAGTCGGACGCAACGACCCTTGCCCCTGCGGCAGCGGCAAGAAATACAAAAAGTGCCACGGCGCGGCGGCGTAGACTTACACCAAACAGGCACCTAAGAGTAGCGCGTTAATCACGATTTGAACGTCGGCGATGTTCACCACTCCATCGCCGTCTACATCGTTCGCGGCGGAGGCCTTGCCCAGCGCCTGGTTAATCATAGCCTGCACATCGTTGATCGTGGTGGTCGATCCATTGCTGACCGAGCACGCATAAGCGACCCCGAAAACCGCCGTCACATTCTTCGGACCGTTCATGAGCAAACTCTGGGGATTGGTGCTGCCGGTAAGGTCGCCGGTAAAGTGTTTGAACACATAGGGGGCTGTCGGCGTGGCGGTCACCGTGATCGAGTTATTGGCGGTGACAAACTGGCCGTTCCCGCTGACACTACCTTCGCTCGAGTTGCTCGCGGCGGTGGTGAGCTCATAGGAGGTATTGAAGCTAGCGGTGTAAGTAATGCCGGTGGCCTGGGCGGTCACGTTGATCTGTGCATTGGCGCCGCCAGGAGTCCAAGAGCTGAATGTCGTCGAGACATTGGTCTTCGGCGGTGCTGTCACCGACAACGTGTGGCTGGAATTGGGCAGCCAAAAAACCACGGCCGGCGTGGACATGGCATTTCCGTCTACAGTAACGCTGATTCCCGAGGGCGAAGTCGTAATCGTGTTGACGGAAGTCGCCGTGGCGCTCGGCGCGGTGAACAGGATGGCGTAGCTGTTGGAGAGCACCGCCGAGTCGTAACTCCACTCGATCTCCTGACCGTTGGCATTCCCGCCGCTGTTCCGCATACCGATGGTGGCCTTCCCGCCGTTCGATACGGAATTGCTGTTGCCGAGGTTGACGGTGTTGTACTGGAACAGAACGTTATTCGTCCCCTCGTTCAGGATCGCCTCGAAGGTTACCGGACTGCCTACGCCGGCCGGAAAAGCGTTATACCATTCGATGATGAACTGCCGGTTCGGCGCTGTTCCCTTGGTCTGGTAATACACCGCACCGGCGCCGGCGGGTGCGAATGTCAGGTCCATCCAGAAAGGCGCAATCGCCGGTAAATCGCCGGGAACTACCGTGCTGCTCAGATCGGTAGGGGCGAAATCCACGGTTTGCGCCGCCGATCCGCAAAAAGTCGATGTGCCGCTCACGAAGTACGCCAAGCCATTGCTGCTGACGCACAGCATGGTATAACTCTGGCCGTAAAACTGAAACGAGAACGGCAAGGTTAGCAGCGCGCCGCCGTCATCGGTCCCGGCCAGAACGCTGGGCGCGCTTCCGCCGCCGGCGGGGTCAATAAAGCTGTACACGGTGCCATCGGTCGCCGTGTAATTACCAGCGTCGGGGCCTTTATTGGTGGCGCAAAGCAATCCCGCCGCAAACAGGAATGCACTTACCAGGCGCCGTCCCGCGAGGTGTTTCATCGGTGTCCGCATGTTCGATCTCCTCATCATGTCCGCGCCTCGCCTCACCACGATGTCTGCTTGATAGTGAATATCTGCCCGCCGAACGTAATAATCATCGTCCGGATGCCAGTCACCGTCGAGTTATAAGTCGTTACCATGAACGGCAACGTGAAGATACCGCCGACGGGGCCGGCAAGCGTCCCCAGAGTCACAATTGTCGGTTGGTCGGTGCCGACCGCGGGCGTACAATTTTGGGCCGTGGGCGATCCGTAAACGAAATTCGATCCGCCGCCCTGCCCCAGCGCCAGACCGTACGAGTTCAGGCTGTACGCGCACGCGGCGCCGGTCTCCGAAACGGTGTAAGTTTGTCCCGCGAACTGGATGGTGCCGGTTCGCGTCATGCCGGACGGGTTGGCCGCGGCGGTGAAGCTGACGTTGCCGGACGTCCCGTCCGCCGAACTCGATGTCGTCGCGGTCAGCCAGTTCGCGAAGCTGACGGCTTGGGTAGTACACCCGGAGGTCCCAGTCCCGAAGGTGAACACGCCGCTGCCCCCGGCCGCGGATAGTGTCGTACTGGTGGCATTCAGGGTATAGCTGCACGGTCCGGCCGCCTCGGTGACCGTGAACGGCTGCCCCGCGATGGTCAGCGTCCCGGTTTGCGGGCTCGAAGTGTTGTTCGGAGCGGCGCTGAAGACCACGTTCGATGTTCCCCCGCTGCCGCTCGAGGAAATCGTCAGCCACGAGGCGGTCGGATCGGTGCTAGAACTCCAGGCACACGCCCCGGGAGCGGTGACCGAGACGCTCCCGGTGCCGCCGCCATAGGGGATAGAAGCGGTAGTCGAGCCGAGCACAAAGCTACACTGCGTGCCGCCTTGCGTGATTGCCTCGGACACGTTGCCCAAGGTGACGGTTGTGCTCCGCGAAGTGGTGGATGCGGCGTTCGAGATGGCGGAAATCGTGACGTTCATGCTGCCCGACCCGTTCACGCTGGCGCCGGATCCTCCGCCGGCCACCGCGAGAGTAATCCAGTTGACCGGGCTCGATGCCGTCCAGGAGCAATTCGCTCCGTTGGCGGTAACCGCTAATATGCCTCCGCCTCCCCCGCTGTCAAACGGGCTGCCCGATTGGCTGGGATCCACTGTGACGCTGCATGGGGCCGGATCCTGCGATAAGGTATAGAGCACGCCGCCGATGGTGAGGGTCGCGCTGCGGGTCGTGGTACTGGAATTATTGAGCACTGAATAAGTCAGCGTTCCCGGCCCGGTACCGGCGCCGCCAACGGGAGAGGTTACCGAAATCCAAGTCGGACCGCTGACGGTGGCCCAAGAGCAGCCGTTGGGCGTGATGACATTTACCTGCCCGGCGCCGCCGGCATAACCGATCTCCGCGCCCGTAGCGCTCAGACCGAAAGTGCAACTGGTGCCGGACTCGGTGGCCGTGAACGTCGAGGCTGCGCCGCCATTGAGTTGCACCGTTGCAGTGAGGCTTTGGGGATTGGCATTCGCGTTGGAAGGAATCGTGAATGTGACTATCCCGCTTCCCGTTCCACTCGTGGGCGTGGCGCCAAGCCCACTGGCCGTCCAACCGCACGCCGCATTGGTGGTAGTCACAACTACGGTGGCCAGGCCGCCGGCGGCCGTCGTTGATACACTGGGCGGAGTAAGTGCCAGTGCGCAGTTAGATCCGAATTGAGTGACTGTATAAGTCTGGCCATTCACCGAAATCGTGCCGGTGCGCGCAGTAAGGCTGTCCGTATTCGCGGTCAGGCTGTACTGGACGGTCCCCGTGCCGGTACCCGACGCCGACGCCGGCGTGATGGTGACGAAGTTGTCAGTCGTAGTTGCTGTCCACGAGCAAAGCGATCCGCTCGAAACCGTGAAGCTTCCCGATCCCCCCGCGGCGGGAACGGAGTCGCCGCTCGGAATAAGGGTGTAGACGCATGGCGGCGGAGCAGTGACGGTCAGGACCACGGGAATCGCCGCGCCGCCATTCACGGCGGTCGGCGCGGATACCGCAATTACGCCCGCATAGGTTCCGGCCGAGAGGCCCGCCGTATTCAGACTCAGGTTGATTGTTGCCGGAGCCGATCCTGAGTTGGCCGACAGCGACGCTCCCGGAATACCGCTTACCATCGCCGTAAACGGCATCGGATTGGTATATGTTGTGGTGACGTTGATCGGAACCGCGGCCGGAGCCGGGCTCGTAAGCACATAATTCAGCTCAATCGGCGTGGCGGGAGAAAGGCCAATACCTTGGGCGGTGCCATTCGAGTCGATAACAACTGTGTAATTCAGCGCTACAAAGTTGGGCGGGGTCGAGGAATCCTCCGCGTAGGCGGCAATTGGGAAGGTGCCGGACACGGTAGGTGTTCCCGACAGCGTGCCATCCGGACTCAGGGAAAGCCCTGGAGGCATGCTCGAAAAACCCGGGTTGCCGTAGCCGTCGATCGCTTCGGCGAGACCGTATGTATAGGGAGGTGATCCGCCGAAAGCCGAGATGGTCGTCGTGGGGTAAGGCGTGTTTACCGTACCGTTGGGAAGCAGCGAAGGTAAGGCGCCGACCGGGGAGATCTGGGTGTAGAACGGTACCGTCGCGGTTTGTCCGACGGAATCCGTGGCAGTCAAAGAGTAGTAGTACTTCCCCGAGCTGGTCGGAATTCCGCCCAAGTAAGCCGGCACGCCATTGGCGCCCGCCAGTATCTGCATACCCGGCGGCAGGCTGGATCCCGCCGCAACCGAATAGCTGATCGGAGGCACACCGGCCACGGCGAACGTACCGTCGAGGGGATAGCCGTACGATGCCGAAGAGTCGGCAAACGGCACGCCCAGAGAACCGCTATGAGTATGGATAGCGTTGCTCACCAGCGGCGGGTTCTGCCCCGGATTCAAGATATTGAACCCCGAATCGGTGACCAATCCCGTATTGCCCACACTGTCCGTGACCATGGCGTAGATCGTGAACGACCCGCCCTGCGTGGGAGTGCCGGATATCGCACCCGTGTTGGAGTTGAGCGATAGTCCGGGCGGCAAAGGTTGGAGAGGCGTAGTAGCGAAGGTGTAAGGCGGGCTGCCTCCGGTGACCGACAACTGATAACCTGGGTACTTGATTCCGACGGTACCTGACGGCGGCACGGCGGCGGAATAATTGAGTTGCATCGGCTGCACGACCAACACGAGCTGCTGGTCGGCAAAGTTCGATGCATTATTGTTGTCGGTGGCACGCAAGGTAAAGTTGTAAGTACCCGGAGCGCTGAAAACTCCGGTGACCGAGCCGGAAGGCGCAATCGTCAGCCCGGTTGGTGGCGTTCCAGCCTGTACGCTCCAAGTATAGGTCGAGTTTCCACTCGTATCGAGCTGCCCGTTGATTCCCTCCCCAGCCATCAACCCATAGATTCCGTTCCCGGTCACATACAGACCCGAGGAGTTCGTTACAGTCATAGAATATCCCGTGGTGTATGTGTGCGATGCGCTGTCGGCCACGGTCACCTTGAATGAATATGGACCGGTGCTGGTGGGAGTTCCGGAGATAAGGCCGGAGGAATTGATGGTGATTCCTGGCGGCAGAATCTGGGGATAGAGATTCGCGGCGCTGTACGAGAAAGTATACGGCCCCGTTCCACCCACCGCGGTCAATTGCCGCGAATACGCGACGTTGATGGTGCCGTTCGGCAATCCGCCGCTATCGATCACCATAGGCGTGACGTTCAGCGTGTACGTCGCCTGTACGGTATTGGCCGGCTGAGAGCTGTCGGTGACCACCAGAGTGAACGTGTACTGCTTCGCTGTCGATGGGGCACCGGCCAGAATCGTGACACCCTGCTTGAAGTTCTGGGGCAGCGCGCTGCCGCTGTAGAGGTTCATTCCCGCCGGCAAACTGGAACCTTGAGCGACCGACCAGGTGTATGGTCCGATGCCGCCGCTGGGCTGGAGAGTGAACGAGTAACTTTGATTCAGGCGGGCATCCGGAAGACTCGTGCTGGCCGGGGAAATGGTCAGCAATTGGGGATAGTCCACGAATATCGTGAAGTTCCGGGTCAGCGTGGACGATCCGTCCGTCACCGTGACGGAAACGTTATAGCCTCCCGACCCCTGCGACGTGCCGGTGACCAATCCAGTGGTGCTCGAGATCGAGAGGCCCGGGGGCAGATTATTCGCCGACCACGTTTTGGTCGCGCCTCCGCCCGTGGCGTTGAACTGGTAACTATAGGGAGCGAGGTACGGCGCGTGCACCGGGATGATCGATGGGTTGGTAATAGTGATTGTCGAGACGCTGATGCTGAAACTGTAACCGATCGTGTCTCCGGTGGCGCTATCCGTGGCATCTAGAGTGAAAGCGTAATTCCCCGCGGTCGACGGCGTCCCCCCGATCGTAGCGCCGTTCAGAGTCATCCCCGTCGGCAGAGCGGAACCAGGCGCTAGGGACCAGCTAATGTTACCGCTGTTATCCCATTCCAGCAACTGTTGGGAATAGGCCGTGCCCGCCGAACCGTTGGCGAGCGAGCTGTTCGTAAACAAGGTCTGCGGTGCGAACGTCATCGTCATTACCTTCACGCCGTAGTTTCCTACCGAGTCGGTAACTTGCAGGGTGAATGTGTACGTGCCTGGGCCCATCTGCGCGCACGTCAGGTCATAGCTGCCGCCGGCATTCGTAAGCAATTCGTTGCCGCTTTCCAGCGCGCAGAAGGGTGGTAGCGAACCGGCCACAACCGTAAACACATAAGGCGGGGTGCCACCACTCGGATTCAGGTTGACCGTCGCGTTTCCGCCCCCCTGGAACGGGCCAAGGATGGGCCCGTTGCCGATATTCACGGTGACAGGAGTGGGAGCGGAAATGTTGAACGTGACAAATTGTTCCAGCGTATTGCCGCCGCTGTCGGTTACCTGGAACAAAGTTGAATACGATCCGGTCTCGCCGGGGGTCCCCGTTACCACCCCCGTGGTTTGGTTAATGGAAAGGCCAGCCGGCAGCGGATTCGAAGCCAATGGCGTGGCCCAGGAGGTGTAGGTGCCCGTACCGCCGATGACTTCGATCTGTTGGGAGTAGGCAACACCATAAGTCGGAACCGGCATAGGATTGGGCGTACCGGCATAAGTCGACGAATTGCCGTTCTGGGGCAGGGTGTTTGTATTGATGTACGACGGGACGATCTGCCATGTAAAAGCCTGGCTGGCGGTGTTCTGCAAGCTGTCGGTGACCGTCAGGGTGATGTTGGCGGGCCCGAGTTGCAGCGGCTTTCCGGAGAGATAGGTAAAGCCGGGGCCGAATTCGTACCCTATGGTTTCACCCGGCTGCATGAGATTCATCCCGGTAGGAAGGTTCCCCGCGGAAACACTCCACTTATACGGCGGCGTCCCACCCTGGGCGAACAAAGCCATCGAGTAGTAATTTCCGATCGCGGAGGTATATAAGTTAGGATTGTTGGTGATGTAGAGCGGCAGTGGCGTGGGGGACGGCACGTAAATCGAAAAAGCTTTTTGGGCGGTGTTATTTCCGCTCTTGGCCTGCACCACGAACCAACTGTTGTAGAAGCCGTTCGGAGTTCCGGAGATGATACCCGTGCTGGAATTCAGCGACAGTCCGCCGGGCAACCCTCCGCTCACAATCGACCAACTGCAGTTCGAGCAGTTCGGCGCCGATATCTGCTGCGAGTACGCTTGGCCACTCGTGCCCTGCTGCAGCACCTGGCCGGTCGTAATGTCGAGCGCGAAAACATTAAGGGTGAATCCGAATCCCACACTTGTGCCGGTCGTGTCTTTAACCGTCATGCTAGGGAAGAACGTCCCGCCAGTCGTCGGCGTCCCCGAGATGGTAGAACCGCTCAATGTGATACCGGCGGGAAGATTGCTCATCGATATCGAATAAGGTGGAGTACCGCCGGTGGGAGCGAAGGTATACGAGTATGCCACTCCTTCGTAGGCCGCCGGGATATTATTCGGGCCGTCGATCGTTATCGACGTGAGAATCATCGTAATCGGCCGGTCGAAAGTATTAGCCGGCGTAGCGCTGTCGGTCACGCGCAGCGAGGTCTGGTAAGGGCTTTGACCCGGGCCTTCGACCACGCCGATCAGTCCGCCGGTCCCCTGGCTGAGTTGGAAGTTGGTGGGCAATTGCGGGGTTCCCGGCACCAGAGCATCCTGCACGCGGAAATTCGGCGGAAGGTTAGAGCCTGGCGTAACCGAGTAGTGATACGGCGGCACGCCCCCGCTGGCCGTCAACTGGAAGGTCTGTCCGCCGGGGGAAAGCGGTCCTATCGTCGGACCGGTACCCAGAAAGAGGGGCGGATAATTAGTCCAAACCGACAGGTTGAAATTGGCCATAAATGTGTCGTTGGAATTGGCATTATTCGTGGCCACAATGAAGAAATTATATTGTCCCGTTGCGGTCGGCGTACCGCTAATCAGACCGGAAGCAGACAAACTAAGTCCGGGCGGCAGGTAATAGCCTGATCGGACGCTGAACGTCGCGTTGACGCTGTTGGAGGTCTGTAACTGTAGTCCTGGGTTCTGCGCGTTGGGATAGACCGTATTCAACACGCCGTACGGCAGGTTATAGTTGCCGGTCACATTGAAGGACGACACGAAAATCGTGTACTGGCGCTGGCCGGTATTGGAGGGGTTGTTGCCGGCGGCTGCCTGCACGGTAAACGTATAGGGTCCAACAGCGGCTGCACCGGAGATGGTTCCGCTCAGGAGTCCGTTTTGGGAAAGCGACACGCCGGGTGGCAGGGTGCCGCCGGTTTGGGTGAATGTGTAGGATGGTGCGCAGCAGGCACCCAACCCAAAGTTGATAGTGGACCCCTGCGCATAGACCCCGATCACGTCATCCGTGGATCCGCCCGAATCGGCGAATCCATAAGTGTTCAGATTGATGGTATTCGTTCCGGAATCCGCGATGTTGAAATACCAGGTATTGTGCAAGGTGTTCGGCGTGCTGGCGCTATCGGTGTAGGTAAAGTCGGGCGAGAAATTACCGTTTTCCTGCGGCGTGCCGCTCACCGTCATGCCATTGAGCGTCAAGCCCTCCGGCAACTGGAGCGGCGACACCTGCGCGGTGTAGAGCGGACTACTGGAAGCGGGAGTTCCACCCAGAACGCGCAGCGTCCTGGAATACGCCGCGCCCAAGGTCCCGTTCACGAGATTGAAGGATCCATCAGGCCAAAGCGGCGATACTCGCAACTGGAAGGTCTCCGTCGAGGACAGCGCGGGACTCGACGAATCGGTCACCACCGCCGTCACGTTAAACGTGCCGGTCGCGAGAGGCGCGCCCCACAGTTCCACGTCGGTGCCGGCGATATTCGGGCTCAGAACCGTGCTCGCGGTGCGGTAGTTCATGCCCGCCGGCAAACCTGTGATGGTCCAGCTAAACGGCGCCACTCCGCCGTTCAACACACCCAGCGGACGCGAACACGCGACGCCGTAAGTGCAATCGTCCAAATTACCGTATGGCAATATCCATGGCAGCGCCGGAGGTACTCCGACTACAACCAGAGCGATCACCTTGTTATAGGATTCATTCTTGCTGTCCGTGGCCGTTACGTTCAGGAAGAACCGTCCCGGTCCGCTGTTCACCGTTCCCGACAGCACGCCGTTATTCACCGTCAGCCCATTAGGGTATCCGTTGATGTTGTACGTGTAGGGGCCCGTTCCGCCGCTGGCCGTGGGAGTGAAAGTGTAAGACAGATTCTGGGTCGCGTTGGGCAACACGGCAGGGCTTGTCACCTCAACCACGTTGACGCTTAAACTCACACTGAGACTGACTGTATCGACGGTGTCATTGATCGTAAATCCGATATTGTAGAAACCGCTCGACGAAGGAGTACCGGACAGCACGCCGGAGCTGTTCAAAGTCATGCCCGGAGGAACCTGGTTCGGATTCTGGAACGTCACGGTCCCGGCATTGTTCAGCGGCGTCAGTGTATAGGACTGATATCCCACCCCCACGAAGGCGTCCGGCAGCCGGAAGCCATAGTTCTCCATGGTGGTCAGACCGGTGACTTTCAACGTGAACGTCTGGGTTGCCGACTGCGTTCCGCTGGTGACTTTCAGGGTGAACGAATAGGGTGTAGTCGACGCGGCCGTCGCCACCCCAATAACTCCAGCCGATGCGTTCCCGGGGAAGTAGCCTGGTAAGTCGGTTCGCAATGACAGTCCAGGCGGCAGCGAGCCCCCGGTGATGCTCCACGTATAACTGCCCGTGCCGCCACCGGCGGTAAGCGGAATCTGCACGACGCCGATGGGGACCGTTCCGAGATTGCCGCCCGTAATGATTCCGACCGCGGGACTGCTGCCCGCTGGGTAAATGGACAGACTGAAATATCCGACAAAGACATCCCCGTTGGTGTCGGTAATCAGGACGTTAAACTGGAATTGCCCAGGCTGCGTCGGTGTACCGGTCAGTTGACCGCTGCCGCTCAGGTTGATTCCCGGCGGAAGCGGTCCTTGATTTCCGAGTTGGAAGGACGCCGTGTTGACACTGGTCTGAATCTGCTGATTGTACACAGCACCGACATTCCCGAACGGCAGGTTCGTGTTCGAAGTCAGAGTGAGGGCAGATACGGTAATCACCATCTGCTTATAGCCGGCATTGCTGAGGTTGGTGGAATCCGCCGACTTCACCAGGAAGCTGTACGTTCCCGGAGTCTGCGCCGTGCCGCTCAGCGCGCCCGAAGCTGATAGGTTAATCCCTTGCGGTAAACTCCCCCCGACCACGCTATACGTAAACTGGCCGGAAGGCGTGCAGCATGAATTCAATTGATTGCCATAGTTCCTGCCTACGATGGCGGTCCCCAGGTAGAAATAGTTGTTGATGTTGATTTGCGGGTTGCCGCTCGAGATGTTGAACCCGGTCAACATCACGAAGCTGTGACCCTGCGAATCCTGCACCCTGAAATCCGGGTTGAATCCGCCTGATTCCAGCGGAGTCCCGCTGATGGTGAAATTCGCCGCATTCAAGGTCAAGCCGTCCGGAAGCGGGTTATACAACGGCTGCATCTGAGTGCCAACCTGGCTCACTGAATACGGTGCCGTGCCGCCCAGCACGCGGAACGTGTCGGTATATGCCTGTCCAACCGTACCGTTCGGCGGGAAATTGCTGTAATCCACCATGATGGGAGAAATGGTCAGGGTCGAAGTCACGGTCGCGGTAAGGCCATTGACATCCTTCACGGTGTAGGTCACCGGATACGACCCTACCGCCGCGGCCACTCCCCAGATCTCAATCTGCCCCGGGATCATGTAAGTTAGTTCCGATTGGTCGTACGTTCGGTACGATACCCCGGGAGGTAATCCGGTAATAGTCCACGTAAACGGCGCCACGCCCCCGCTATTCACGTTCACCAGCCACGACATGTAGCTACCCGCGAAGGAAATCGGATCCAGCGAGAGTGGCCCCAGATTGATGCTGGGCAGCAGCGGCGGATCGCCAATCGCGTCGATGGAGAATTCTTTGCTGTAAGAATTACTGGCGGAGTCGGTTACCGTCACCTGGAAGCCGAAGTTCCCCACCCCATTCAGCGTTCCCGAAAGCACGCCCCCCGAGCTAAGCGAGAGGCAGCACGGTAGACCGTTAGCGGAATACGTGTAACCGTTCGGGCCGGGGTTGCCGCCAGCCGCGTTGAATGTCGCATTCACAGCGTTATTCGTCATCACGCTGTTTAGAACCGCGGTTGTGTAATTCGGAAGGCCGGTATTGAGGAAGCCCGCCTGGCCGGCAGTGTTGTTGAAGCGGACGGAATAAACGCTCAAGTTGAAGTTGCGGAATGCGGGATCGATGCCGTCGGTCATGGTGTATTGAATGTTATTGAAGTTACCGGCCTGCGTGGGTATCCCGGAGAGAACTCCGCCGACAAAGGTCAGACCCGGGGGGAGGTTTTGTCCGTTGTTCAGAGTCCAGGTTGTGGGGCCCTGCGCGTTCAGGGCCGTAAACGTGTAACTATAGGGCACGTTGACAAACGCCGGTGGCAGATTCCCGCCGTCCATCACGGTGAGCGCCGAGATCTTCCACGTGCAGTACTGATACGAAGTCTGCCCGGCGCTGGTGACTGCCAGAGTGAAGTTGTAGACCCCCGGAACGGTGGCCACGCCGCTGAGGCCCGCCTGCGCGCCATTGAAGAAATTCGGTAAAGGCGGATCGCTGCGAAGCGCAACTCCGGTCGGGAGACTGCCGTTGATAATGCTCCAGGTGTAAGTTCCGTTGCCTCCACTGGCGTTCAGCGCGTAATTGACTTCGCCCACTGTCCAGGTGCCGAAGTTATTCCCGAAGTTCATGGTCGGCGGGGCAGCGGTGGCGTTTGCATAGACGTTAACGTTGAACCCGCCGTTGAAGACGTTATGCGGGTTCGCGCTGTCTGTGACCGTGAAATTGATGTGGAAACTCCCCTCGCTGGTGGGAGTGCCGGAGAACGCTCCCGCCAATGAAAATGAAACACCCGGTGGAAGCTGGCTGCCCGGAGTCATGGTCCACGTATAGGGACCGGTACCGCCCGATACTCCGAACGACTGGCCGTAATTGGAGCCCAAAATTGCGTTGGACGGCGGGAAATTTACCTGTAGTTGGGTGATATTCAGATTAAAAATCCCGATGCCGTAATTGTTGGGATTGTTATTGTCAATGGCCTTGAATTCCACCTGATACTGCCCCGCGGATTGCGGCGTACCGGTAATCTGATTGCCATTGAGGCTCAATCCGTTGGGCAGCGAGCCGACGGTCTGGAAATTCACACCATTGGGCGCGCAGCAAGCGTTCAGATTGAAGTTGTACTGGTTATGAACAGTGCCGTCGGGCAGGGTTGGCAGATTGCCGAACGTAATATCGGTGGTTCCGGCCGAGGAGACGTTGAACCCGATAAAACGGTTTAAGATATCCAGCCCCGCACAACAATTAATATTCATGAACACGCTGTAAAAACCGTCGCCGGTGGGCGTTCCTGTGACTGTTCCGCTGCCGTTGCCGACGCCGGTGGTGCTGCTGGTCGGCGGCGATAGTCCCGGCGGAAGACTGCCGGCTTCAATGGTCCAGTTCACCGCGCCCTGGGGTGCACGATTGGTTACGCCGCCAATGGGCTGAATATATCCGCTGTACGGGACCCCCAAGACCGGATTGTTCGGATAGTTGAGACCGAGTATCGAGACCGTGATGGTCATGGGGACGGAGACCGTGATCGGCGTGGGGGAATGGTCGGTGACACTAATCGTGAAGTTGTAGGCTTGCTGGGTCCCCGCCCCCGGGGGCGCTACCGTGGGAACTCCGGTGATGACCGCATCATCCGGCCCGAGGTTGAAATTCGACGGTATGTTGCTGGTGAGCAGGCGCATCCCGGTAGGCAAGGCACCGCTGGTGATGGACCAGTTGTACGGTGGGATGCCGCCGTTCACGTTGAGCGTGTAGTTACGGGATTCGCCGACCGTCGCAGTTTCAATGGGATTCGGAACGTTGATATTCGGTGGAGGCACGCCGTTGCCGATCACGGTCATGACAAACTGCTTGTTGAAGCCGTGGCCGGCGTTGTCGTTCACATTTACGTTAAACCGGAAGGTGCCATTGCCCCCCATGACCGTTCCCGTAATGGCGCCGTTCTGACTCAGAGTGAGTCCCTGCGGCAGGCAGCAGCCGCCAAAAGTATAGGGAGAAGTTCCACCGGCGCCCGCGAGATTGAGATTGACCGTCGAGCCCTGAGTGAAAGTGCCCAAATCGGCCGAGCCTGAGAACCCAACGCCGTAAACGTTGATGTTGAAGAAGCGTGACGTAGTCCCGGTGGAGTCGGTGGCGGACACGCTGAAGCCGTAATTGCCCTGAGGGGGTGTGCCTGAAAGAACGCCCGTGCTGGAATCGATGCTGAGCCATGAGGGAGCATTGTTCAATAACGCCCATTGAACCGCGCCCGTCGCGCCCGACGCAGTCATCTGATAACCAGGGTACGCCACTCCCGCGAGTCCGTCAGTTAATTGGTTCGGGTCGGTGATTGCCAGCCCGAGAATCTTCATCGTGCAGGACTGCGACGTCGCGGTATTGTTGGCGCTATCCATCACTTGAAGAGTAAAGGTGTAGGTGCCGGCGGCAGTCGCGACGCCCTCGATTCCAGTGGTGATACCGGGCGGGAAATAGTTTGGGCCGCCATCGTTGCGCGGCCCCATCCCGGTGGGGAGCGAACCGCTCGCTACCGACCACTGATAGCCCATGCCTGTGCCGCCGCTTGCCTGCAACGAAATGCTGATCGGCCCGAGCTGGAAATCGCCGAAACCGCACGGATTGCCCGTGTTGGTGGTCAAGGCCTCAGATGCGACGTTCATCGTCACCGTATTGCTGGTCGCCGTTCCCCCTTCCGTCACCACCACGTTAAGCGCCGTCCCGGAAACATTCGGAACTTGGACGTAAATCAAATACGTAGAGTCCTGCGCGGGGCAGTTCGGCACCGGACCACATAACTCGGCGCTGACCACGGGAGCCGCAACCCCACCGATCGTCACCGAGATTTGGTTAGCGACGGGATCGACGTTGCCGTTAGGCGGGGTCCCATCAGTTTGCTGATGCTGTGTCGGGCCCAAATTGGCCGCTGTAATCGCGACAATATTGCCTGGGTTGGCAGGGTTGACCCCACAGACGTTAGCTATTGGGGTGCCGCAGTTCAGGCTGCCGCTAGCATTGTAAATAAATCCTTGCCCACTGCCGCTGGAGTTCAGAGTAAAAAGAGCTGGAGCGTATTGAACGAGATTGATCGTGACTGGGGTGCTGGTGCCGGCCGAGGTGGTCACGGTCAATTGCGCCGAGGCCTGTCCCGCCAGTTCCCACGGAATCTGAAAATTGATCTGACCCGACGATACGTAGTACAGATGGGCTGGGAAGCCACCGACGGTCACGCTTGCCCCGCCCAAGCTGGTCGGCGGAAAGCCGCCCTGATACTGCGCAGTCGCGCCCAAGTTAGTTCCGAAGATCGAGGCCGTGTCGCCCGCGACTAGGCCCGTAACGTTGGGAGCAACGCCGTTCGCCACCCCGTTGGCGCCCACTGACGGCGTCTGCGCCAACGCTACCGTCGTGCTGGCGGCGAGCAAAACAGCCAGAACCCCGAGCGACGAAAAAAAACGCATGAAAACCCTAAACCGGGAACGAAGTGAAGTGTGGCGAGTCCGGATCATCTTGAGCTTCCTTCAACTGAAGAAGACACAACTACCCTATGAAGCGCCGGCCTACTTACCGGCGCTCAATCTACGAACTGTACTGGCACTACCAGACCTGTGGCGATTACGGGGAAAATGCCCCTCTGTGCCTTTGCATCCCTACTAAGACAAAAACGTATAAACGATACAACACCCTTCGAGTCAAACGCAAGAGTTTTTCGACCGCGCCCTGCTCACTCGCAGCGATTATTACGAACTGTATTGGCGCCCGGTTGGACGCCCGGCGCATACCCGATGCACCGCGCCTTCATGCCGAATCCCGAGATCTCGTTATTCTCCACTACGATGCCGCTCGCCGGCTCGCTCCACAGGAACCCGCGGCCCATGTAGATACCGCTTTGGAGCGCGTCGGGCTCATCTTTCGGGTAGTAGCACCCGGATTTCGCCGCCTCCTCGTTGCAATGCGCCAGGTTCACGTTTAACAACCGGTTGTGCGCGAGGGTGTGCCCGGTACCGAACGTATAGATCCCCGTGAACTTCACGCCATCGAGCAGATTGCCGGTAAGGCGAATGTTCTTCGAGCGCGTGTGCGGATTGCTGTCGTTGAAAAGAATTCCGACATTGCCGAACGGGTAGAGCGCCGCGTCCGGCCGGTTGACGCACGAGTTCTCCACTACGTCGCCGTCATGAAAGCCATCCAGGTCGATGCACTTTCCGTCCACCTCGGTGAACCGGTTTCGGGCATACGTGGTATGGTCCACGTCGCCGGCGGTATCGAGAGCCGCCGGGTACGCCTGGTCTTCGAGATCCACCAGTCCCAACGGATACCCGATGCGCGTGCCCTGATTGTTCTCCACCCGCACGTTGGTGGCGTGGCCCACCTGGATGGCGTCGCGGGCCAGCCCGTCGAATCGATTGAACGCGATCCAGCCGTTGGCATTGCGCGGCGATGTGTACAGCGAATGCGTCCACACGCCATTGCCGCGAACATCGCGGAACTCCGAGTGCGTCACCTGAAAATCGTGCGTGCCCTCTTCGAACAGGATGCCGCCGGTGGAATTATTGCGCCCGCGCGCGTCCCGCGAGCCGCTGTCCACCACCTCCACCCGCTCGATGCCGACGTTCCGCGCGCGGCTCACCAGCACCGCAAACCCGGGAATGTTCCGGAATCGCATATCTATTAAGCGCAAATCGCGGGCGCCGAGGGACAGGACGCCGTTGCCGCGCGTGAATTGCGAGAAAGGCTTGTCCGAGGGCGGCAGGCCGGTGCGGCGCTCGAGATGGCCGCGATTGCCGTCGAGCGTGACGTTCCGCAGCGTGACGCCATCCCCGTAGACCACCAGGATCGCGCGCCCGTCGAAATCGTCCGCGGCGCGCAGCACCGTGCCAGCCGCCGCTCCGCGCAATTCCGTACCGCCGGCCACCAGCATCTCGCGGTGAATTTCGAAAATGCCGGCCGGCAGTTGTACCACCCGCGCGCCCGGCGCCGGGAGAATCAGCAGCACTGCCAGGGCCAGCAGGGCCGCGGCCGCCAGAACCCTCACGCCACCTCGATGCCCATGGGAGGAAACTCGCGCTTGCCCATGGCCAGGCGCAGCACGTGCGCGCCCGGGCCCGTGCCTTCGGGCATACGGAAGTTGAATTCGAAGCGGCGCAGAATCGGGTCGGTGCAGAAGCAATCCTTCTCGCGTACGGGTTTGCCGTCGACGGTCGCGCGGAATAGTTCCTCCCGCGGCACTTCCATCATGGTCACCTTCAACAATCCCGATTCCGTTCGCTGATGGAGTAGCAGGTTCACGCCGTCGGTCACTGTCTCAAACCTCGCTACCGCCGGTCCGGGCGGAATGATGCGCACCCACGCGGGAGGGCAGATCGGTTGCCCGAGCCAGACCATCTCCACCGGGACGATGCCGGTGCGAATTACCTCCGGCAGCCACACGTTCACCTGCTGGACGCCATCGTACGCCGGCACCCCGATGTATTCCGGCCGTCCGGCGCGGCCATCCAGCGCCACGCTCATGTGATTGAGGTCGCACTCATCGGGCAGCCCTTTCACACATAGCGAAAGCGCCGCCAGAGGACCGCTGGCCGGCGCCACCGCCTCGCCGGTATGCGCGTTGCTCACGCTGCGAACCACCGCCGTGGGCTCCACGCGGCGGCCCGCGAGCGATCGCACCCAACCGGTCGGCCGCTTCCGGCAGGTGACCCACATGTACTGGGTGTGAGGCATTTCGAGCGCGAGCAATTGGAAATCCTGTTCGAGCGCGAACCGCGTGATCTCGTCCGGCGCGATGCGCACGCCGGCCCAGGTGTCGTAGTGTTTCGCGGTGGGCGGCAGGCCGTTGATCTGGCATCGCAGGATGCCGCCGTCCTTGAGCACGCGCCGCGCTTCGCGCAGGTATTGGAATACCACGTCGCCGCTCGGAATGTGCTGGAAGACGGCGTAGGAATAGACGAAGTCGAATTTTCCGTCGGGAAACCGCCTCAGGTCGGCTCCCGAGGTGTGGTGCGGAAACGCGTTGGGAGTGCCGCGCAGGCGCTCGCGCGCCAGTTCGATCATGCCATCGGACACGTCGACACCGTGGATTTCGCGGAAGTGGCGGCCGAGCGGCCGCATCAGCCGGCCCGGGCCGCAGCCGATTTCCAGCGCCGCATCACGTCCCGCGAGGCGCGGCAAATCCATCTCGAGTCCGCGGACTACGTCCGCGCCCGTCGCGAAAAACTCCGCCTCTTCCTGCTCCCGGCGGCCGAACGCCACGTAATAGTTGGCATCTTCGCCGGCGCGCTCGTTCCAATCGGCGCGCATGCGTTCGAGTACGTTAGGATCGTCCATCGTGCAGTTGTTATTCTAACGTCTCCCGCGCCGGCTCAACCTTTCACATAAGCCAGCTTCGCGGCCACCTTGCCGTCCCGCACGGTGAACACGTCGATACCGCGGAGGTGCCAGGGAGTTCCATTGCGCGCCTTGCGGTAGACCCATCGCACCACCGCGCGGTCGCCGCTCACGATGGTTTCCTCCGCCTCGAACTTCGCGTCGGGATTGCGCGCGAACCATCCTCGCCAGAAGGATGCCACTGCCGCCTTTCCTTCGATGCGATTCCCGTCCGGCGCGGGTGAGGTGTCCTCGAACACCGTGTCCTCGGTCAGCAGCGCTTCCACCGCGTCCCCGTCGTGCCGGTTAAACGCGTCGTTGAAGCGGTCAATTACCGCCCGCGTACTCATATTCCCCGCCTGGGGGGCATCTTCGATAATCATGGCCGCACCCCGCGCCTTTCGCGGCGCTGATGAACAGCAAAAGAAGAGGAAGACCGCCGCACACGCTGCGATCCAAAGCTTCCTAGCCAAGGCTCTCTGCATTTGGGCCTCCCGCGAATGCTCCAATTCTATCCCAGCTCGGGGCGCCGTCGGCCGCAAGGTAGAATAAACGCTTATGCCCCTCGCCTTTCGCCACGTCACTTCCGATCCGCTGTGCGAATTCGATGCCAGTGTGCCGGGTGGCGTAGTCATCGGCATCATCGGGGAGAACGGCTCGGGCAAGGGCCGGTTGTTGCGCCTCGCCGCGGGAATCGAAATTCCGGCGTCCGGGAAAGTCGAACGCTCCGGCGCCGAACCGGTGGTCCTGTTCGGCGAAACGCTGGCCAGCCAGGACGCGCTCGAACGCGAGAAGGCCGCGCTGGCCTTCGACGGGCTGCGCCGCGCGGGCAAGACGGTCTTTTTCATCTCGCACGAAGAGGCGCTGTTGCGCCGCCTGGCCGACGAGATCTGGTGGCTCGATCGCGGCCGTCTGGCGGCCCGCGGCGACCCCGAAGAGGTGCTCGCGGCTTACCGCAAACACATCGCCGCCCGCCTGCGCGCATGGGGTGAGTCCGGACCCGCGCCGCTTTCCCCGCGATGGCGCCGCGGCGACGGGCGAGCGGAAATCCTGGGCGTCGAAACCATCGGTGAGAACGGTGCGCCCACCGTCGTGTGGCGCTCGGGCGAACTGGCCGTAGTCAAAGTGCGCGTGCGCTTCGGTCAAGCGGTGGCCGACCCTGTACTCGGCATCATGATCCGCACGCGGATCGGCCTGAACGTGTACGGCACCAATACCGAACTGGAGAGATTGCAGCTCGGACCCTGCGCCGCGGGCGACATTCGTGAGTTGACGTTCGCCTTCCGCTGCGAACTCTGCCCCGGCGAGTACAGCCTGACCGTCGCCTCGCACGATCCCGACGGTGTCTGGCACGACTGGCTCGAGGACGCCATATCGTTCGCCGTCAGCGGCGACCGCTACACCGCCGGCGTAGCCAACCTCCGGGCCACGGTGTCAATTACCGGACGCTGAGCCGGCCAAACCCGGGTCTTGAACCTCGCAACCGGCAATGCAAGAATGATGGGAACCGCCAGTGCACCGCGTCCCGCAAAAATGAAAATAATTCTCGCGGTGTAGGCTTTTTGCTTGCTTGCGGGGTGCCCTTATAGTAGATCCAGAAATAAAATATATATAAAGAAAAAAGGGTGTTTGGGGTAGCACTCGGAAGGAGTGTACACCCGCGAGCTTTTTACCGGCCCAAACATTTGATAG
>Ga0181538_10000732_pt1 | contig 38979 bp, 37 predicted proteins | sample PEATcosm2014_Bin_40_FD_119773 | JGI IMG/M metagenome (GOLD analysis project Ga0181538, IMG submission 119773) | Peatland microbial communities from MTU Mesocosm Facility, Houghton, MI, USA - PEATcosm2014_Bin23_30_metaG | ecosystem: Environmental > Terrestrial > Soil > Wetlands > Peat | place... | reverse complement strand
GGGCCGCGACATGGAAGGCGGCTTTCGCGGCATTCAAAGCAAAAGCCTCATGGACATCATCCAGATGGAATGTCTCTCGCGCAGTTCCACCGTCCTGCGCATCACGCGCGGACCGCTCGTGGCGAAACTTTGGATTCAAAACGGCGATTTGATTGACGCGGAAACCGAGGGTGCGCGCGGCGAGGCGGCGTTCATCAGGATTCTCGCGTGGAAGTCCGGCACGTTTGAAAATTTGCCCGCTGAACCCGATCGCGAACGCACCATCACCAGACCCGTCAACGCCCTGCTGCTGGAATCCGCGCAGGCGATTGATGAAACGGCTGATTCCGTTGAGCCTGGTTCCATTGAGCAAACCGCTCATCGAAAAACCATCTGGAAGCTTGCCCAGCTCACGCGCGAAGGCGCGGAATTCGTCATCGTTGTGCCGCCCGAAGGCCAGGGCGAAACCGAAACCATGGGCACGCAACCTTCCGAGCCGCTCGCCAAATGGGCGCGCCGGGCCGTCGAAACCGCCAAACGGCTTGGGGAACGGATCGAGGCCGGGCCGCTTTCGCATGTCGCCGGCCATAATTTGGAACGTCAGATGCTTGTTTTGAACCGGGAAAACAAGTGTTTTCTCGTTGGTTGGCCGCCCAATGTCGCTGCCGGACCATTATTGGACAAAAGCAAAAAACTTGTTTCGTCATGGGATTCTTAAAACGATTGTTCCGTTCCCGCGCGGCAGTCCAGCAACTGCCGGCCGGCAGCGTCGCCGTGGACCGCAATGGCCGCGTCGTCACGTACACCGTCTCGTCCGTCTATCCCAAGGAGTTGCTGCGCGACATCGGGCAGGAAGTGCTGTCCCTCTTCCGCGAGGCGCGTGCGGCGCAAATGCCGCTGGCCGAAGTCAGCATCCATTTCGCCAGCCTGCACATCACCGCCCGCGAATTGCGCGGCGGCGCCATCATTTTTCTGTTCCCCCAAGCCGCTTTTTCGCCGATAACAACCCGACCACGCTTATGACCGCCAAAGAACTCAACCAACTGGTCACTCAAATTGAAACCCACATTGAGTGCTGGAAACAGTTCAACTATTTCATCAACGTCGCGCGCGGAAAAAAATTCGGGCCGGCGGAGGAAAGTCATTTTCTCGAAATCAAGAGCATCATCGTGCAGGAGATTGAACTGATTTACGCCTCCATCGAAGTCGCCTCGCCCACGCGCGACGAAATCCACGCGCTCATCGGCAACGCGCCGTCGTTGCGTTACCTCAGCGAAATGAGCGAAGGCGCGCTCCGCGGCCTGGAAGCCCAGTGGCACAAAATTTACATCTCCTGGCACTCCATCCTGGGCCAGCTCAAGGTCAAACAGCACGGCGAGGAAACCAAAACCTTCTGGGGATCAAAAAAATAGCGTCCGCGTCACTTCTTCCTTGCCTGCCGCGCCCGTTTCGCGTCCAAATGGCTCATGCCTGACGGGATGGCCGCAGCCGGTCCCGGCAGGGTAAGGGAAAAGGTCATACGCATGCTCAATTTTTATCAAATCCTGATTTTGGCGCTGATTCAAGGCGTGTGTGAACTGTTGCCAGTGTCAAGTTCAGCGCACGTCATCGCGGCGGAAAAACTGATGCGACTGGATCCCGCGAGTCCTGAAATGACGATGCTGCTGGTCATGCTGCACACCGGAACGATGTTCGCCGTCATTGTCTATTTTTGGAAAGGTTGGAAACGCGATTACTTTGCCTCCAGCAGACAGGTTCAATGGTTTGCGATTCAAATCATTATTGCGACATTTTGCACCGGCGTCGTTTACCTGGGATTGAAAGTTCTCATCGGAAAAATTTTCATGCGCGGCGCGGCACATGCAGAAGTTGAAGATTTGTTTTCAAATCTGCGGTTGATTGCCGGGTCTCTGGCGATGGTCGGAGTTTTGATAATTTATGCCGGCTGGCGCGAGGAAAAATCGCCGCGCCATTCGGAAATTCAGCCGGCACATTCCATTTGGATCGGCCTCGTTCAAGGAATTTGTGTTCCCTTTCGCGGTTTCTCGCGCTCCGGCGCGACCATTTCCACCGGCCTTCTGCTCGGCCTGCCAAAACAAAAATTGGAAGAATTCAGTTTCGCGCTCGCCGTCGTTTTGACGCCGCTCGCAATCGCGCAGGAGGCGCATCGGCTTATCAAGGCGCATTCGTTGAGCCAGGAATCCGCGCTGCATCTTTTAACGCCCGGCCTCGTCGGAATGATTTTCAGTTTCGCCGCCGGCCTGCTGGCCTTGAAATGGCTTTCCCGCTGGCTGGAAGGCGGGCGCTGGAAATTCTTTGGCTGCTACTGTCTGGTGGCGGCGGTGGGCGTGCTGGCACTCCACTTCGCGCTGCCTCGTTAAATCAGCGCTGCACGATTTTTTAATCCGCGTGATCCGCGGCTAAAAATTACTGTGCCGGCGCGGGAATGAAAATCTTCTGCCCGACCTTGAGGCTGTTCGGATTTAACCCCGGATTCGCCTTCAGAATCTGTTCCGCCGTCACTTTGATGCCCTGCTCGCGATACGCCTTGGCAATGATCGAAAGCGTGTCGCCGGCCGCAACTTTGTATTCGTAACCGTTTTCCTTGCCGCCCGCGCTTGAACCGCCTGTCGGCGCATTGGTCGTCACATTCGGTGTTGGCTTGTGTCCCGTAGCCGACCCGCCGGCTTTGCCGAGTTTTCCGATTTCCTTTAGAATCAAGTCATTGTCTGCCTGCTGTTTTTTGGCAAGTTCCTGGACCTGATCGGCGAGTTTTTGCAGGTCATCCGGATTGGCCCCGGGGTTGGCGCCGGAACCGTTTGACTTGTCACGCAATTCGCTGATTTCCTTTTCCAGCGCGTCAATGCGTTTCTTCTGCGCATCCAGCGTTTCTTGTTGATCCCGGATGTGGCCATTGAGCTCGTTGATTTGCTGCTGCGTCGCGTCGTCCTGGGCGCGCGCCGCGGCCAGGGAAAAACTCAGGATAAAAACCCAGATTAAAATTCGTTTCATGCGCCGACAATAAACTGCCGCGCGCCCGCGTCAAGTCGCGCGAAAGCCAAAAGTTGCGGCATTTTATACCATTGCTTTCTGAACCGGTTACAATTTGTGACCTTAACGAAGGGAAACAATTTCGCCGCAACGGGGCGGGGCTGGCGGCTAACCTGCAACCTTCTCCCGGAAACACTGCGTGGTTCGCCGCTGGAACACATAAATTGCGCCGGCAATCAGGAGCGGGATCGCCCCCCTGAACCACGGCATATGCAGATGGCTGTTCATGGAAAAACCCATGGAAAAAGAATGCGGCTCGCATTTGGCCCACGTGATGACTGCAACCACCGAACAGATGGCGCAGGCGGTCACCATCCACTTGAGGCTCACCGCCGACCGCCGCGCCAGCCAGCAGAAGAACAGCGCCACCAGGGCAATCGCGGCGTAATCCATGAACTGAATCGCCGTGGTGAGATGATGAAAGGTAACCGGGTTGTTGGCGACCACATGGAGTTTCTCCCAATTCCAACCGCAGCCCAGCGCAAACCCAAACGCCATCTGGAGAAGCAGGAGCAACGTCCACAATACCGGATAAACCAGAAGTGGCAGCAGACAGAAAGTGACGACGTAATGCCGGCCCCACCAGGACGATCGTCGGAGTGCCGTCATCAACTCCTCCGCCAGGGCCAGCGGGTCACCGAGCGATGCGTTCGCGCGGGCTTCCGCATCGGCCCCGGACAATCCCTCCGACACCGCGGCTTGTTTCAAATCCTCGCGATGGTCGGCAACTTCCCGGACCAACCGCCGCACCTGCGCCAGGGGACAGCCCAGTTCCACCAATCGGCGGCGCAATGGCTCAATGAAATCAGACATATTGTTCCTCCATCAATTGCGAGACGCCGGTGGTAACGCGATTCCACTCGGAGGTTAATACTTCCAGCCGTTTCCGTCCGCGCGCGGTGAGTTTGTAATAATTACGGTTCCGGCCCTCCACCTCGCGCCGCCGGCTGCTCACCTGCTTTTCCGCTTCCAGGTAATGCAGGTAGGGATAGATGCAGCCTTCGCCAAAGGACAAAGCCTCTCTGGTTTGGGTCCGGATTTCCTCCACGATCTGGTAACCGTACATCTCGCGGCGGGCGAGCAGGCGAAGCACCAGCAGTTCCGGGATGCCGTTCAAAAAACTGGGATTGGTTTTCTTCATCGCGGTGACAATACATTAAACCATGAGGTATGTCAACATCTAACTGTGAGGCTACAGGTGCCGGGAGAAAAGCGGCGGCGGGCCGCCGCAGTCCAAAACGCGAGGCGTTTCCCGGCGACTTACAAACCGCGCGAAGCGTCATGGAGTGCGCCAGTCCTCTGGCGCTTTTGGGACCGCGACGGAGCTGGCAGACGGATTTAACGCAAAGACGCCAAGGCGCAAAGTCGCAAAGAAAAAATCCGATTGCTTGGCGTCCTGGCATCTTTGCAGTGCAATCCCGCAACTTCGTCACACTTTGCGAAGATTTTCCCGGAGCGCGGCTTGTCCCAAGCCGCAGCAGCATCGTTGGCGAATGGAGGTTGGGGTTATCGCACGGTCTTCCGCACGCGCGCCTGCTGCGGGTTGGGACAACCCGCGCTCCGTTTTGGTTGCGGCTCCGCCGTGCTACGCCTTTGCGTTGAAATGAAATTCTGAATTACCAGATGACGCGGCTATGGAGTGGGGAAATTTCTGGCAGGGCCAATTGCGAGATAAGCCCATGATTCGCGCCGCGGGCGCTCACTCCGGCAACATTTCCAACGTCAAACAATAATCTTTGTAGCCGACAGCCCGCCAGAACGCGACCGCCGCTTCATTTTGAACTAAAACCTCAACCGTCAGCCGTCTGTTTTTCGGCTAGATTTTTGAACGCAGAATTTTGATGGCTTTCTTGCCGATGCCTTTTCTGCGCCGGTTCCGCACCACGAAAAGCTGCCGCAAATAAATTTCCTCCGGCGGCTCGCGATACAAGGCGTAAGCGACGACTTCACCGCCATTTTCAAAAAGCACTGCCACGTATTCGGATGCCAGCCAGCTTTTCATCCGCTGTTCCAGTTCGGGAACCGTCATTCGGTTCCGGCGCCCCTCGTCGCGAATCAACTGATGGTTGAGTTTGCCGAATTCCTTTCACCGATTCCCAATCGGTTCAAGTCTCCCCGGGGAGAAGGAGAATCGTTCGCGCGTCTTTGGAATGTCGTGCGACTGGATTGGCCGGACAATCTTCCGCCAACCGGAAATCTTGCGCCGGCATGTCCTCTCCGTGGGGAGAGGAAACAGGTGAGGGAGGTCGTAAATACGAACAAATCAGTCAGCACCGGTGGCGCGATAAATCTTTTCCGCCGGCGCGGCGATGCCGATGCGATGGATGAGGTCGGTGGGCATGAATGTTTCGATCAAAGATGTTCAAATTTCGAAAAACCGCTCTTTCAGCTCTTCACAAGCCCCATCCAGTCCCGGAAAAAGCGAGCCAGCAGTTATGCCCATGTAGTTCAGTTCGCGAAGAACCTGCGAACGCTCCCAAACTGGCAAATCAATTGCGCGCAGATATTTTTTACCACCAGAATCTTTCATTTTTATATAGGCTTCAATGTCGTCAACATTTGTGACCGTCGAAGCTGCTTGTTGTGGAATCATCCGGTCATTTTCGATTGCTAAAAACTCGCCGAGCGACAAATGCAAAGACGCAGGAGTTAGCATTTGCAATTGTTTCCAATCAGTTCGCCATTGCTCTTGATCGAACACTAAAATTCTCACTTTCCCGGCTATGTCAGCTTTTGCTGCATCACGATTTGAGATTCCGCGATAAGCAAAAAAGGCTGCAACATAAGGAGAGTAAGTCCAATCCAACAAAGGCGTTGGATAACCATGATGTTGGACCAAACTGAAAAACGCACCGTTCTCCTTTGGGTTATCCAAGTTGAATAGATGCTTGGCTTTTGCGCTAAATTGTCTGTGCAAAACTTGAATGTCTTCGGCAAGGAACCTTGTCAGGTCTGCTCGTCCAGCCCGGTGATATGCCGTCCGAAGCCGCCACTGTTTTCTCTGGCCACGAAATAGAAACCTTCTTCCCTCTAATTGAGAAACGTAATCTTTATATTCTTTCCATCCGCTAATGGATTCTGGAACGAGCTCGGAAGGTTTATCTGCTTTTGACCTTGGCAACACACAACTTCCCTTGTTGCCAGCTTCAGTCGTCCATGACAGCTTTAAAAACTCATCCCCAAAACCGCCAACCACATCAGCAAATTTGGACATAAACACATTTGCCCCGAATAGGTGTTTTATGTTTTCCCATTGATCGGACAGTCCAGTTTGAGGATTCACCGGCCAGATATTCGCTCGGAAAGAAAACTCCTTGGCCTTGTCTGTGGTTCGGAAAAAGGCAGCGACATTCGGCAGTAATATGTTTGCCTCATTGAGATAGGCTACGCCCTGGAAATACGACGACAATTCGTCCACGTTGACGACGATTTGTCCCTCGTTTGAACCTTCGGCTTTTCCTATCCATTGGCCGCGCATATGAATTTAATACCTTTTCCCCTGCACCTTCGCTGCCACCTTCAACCGGAGTGCGTTCAGCCGGATGAAGCCGGTGGCGTCGTCCTGGTTGTAGGCTTTCGTCGGGTCGGCTTCCATCGTGGCGATGTGTGGGTTGTACAGGCTCACCGGGCTCTTGCGGCCCGCGACCATGATGTTGCCCTTGTAAAGTTTCACGCGCACGGTGCCGGTCACGTTTTTCTGGCTCTCGGTCACCAGCGCCTGCAATGCATACCGCTCCGGCGCGAACCAGTAGCCGTAATACACCAGTTCCGCATAGCGCGGAATCAGCGAGTCCCGCAGGTGCATGACCTCGCGGTCCATGGTGAGGCTTTCCATCTGCCGGTGGGCAAAGTGCAGGAGGGCGCCGCCGGGCGTTTCATACACGCCCCGCGATTTCATGCCCACGTACCGGTTCTCCACCATGTCCACGCGCCCGACGCCGTGTTTGCCGCCGATTTTGTTCAGCGTTTTCATCACGCCGAGCGGATTTAACTTCTTTCCGTTCACCGCCACGCAATTGCCTTTCACGAAATCAAGCGTCACGAATTCCGGTTGGTTCGGCGCGTTTTCGGGAAACACCGACAGCGTGGTGAACGAGCCGCGATACTTTTTGTCGCCCGCATCCATCCACGGGTCTTCGAGAATGCCCGCCTCGTAGGAAATGTGCAGGAGGTTCCGGTCGCTGGAGAACGGTTTCTTCGCGCTGGCCTGAACGGGAATTTTGTGCCGGGCGCAGTAATCAATCATCTCCTGCCGGCCGGGAAAGTCGGTGCGAAAGGAGGCGTCCCGCCACGGGGCGATGACCTGCAATTCCGGCGCGAGCGCGGCGGCGGTGAGTTCGAACCGCACCTGGTCGTTGCCCTTGCCGGTGGCGCCGTGGGCGATGGCGTCGGCCTTTTCCTTTCTGGCGATTTCCACCATGCGCTTGGCGATGAGCGGCCGGGCGATGCTGGTGCCGAGGAAATACTGGCTCTCGTAAATCGCGCCGGCGTGGATGATGGGGTAGATGAAGTCGCGGGCGAATTCCTCCTGCAAATCGTCAATGTAGATTTTGGATGCGCCGGTTTTCCTGGCCTTGGCTGCGAGGCCGGTGAGTTCGTCCTCCTGGCCGATGTTGGCGCAGAAGGCGATCATCTCGGCGTCGTAGGTTTCCTTGATCCACGAAAGCAGCACCGAGGTGTCGAGGCCGCCCGAATAAGCTAGAACAATTTTCATGCCCGCATATTAAACCGCCTGGCGGGCGGACGCGCAAAGGGAAAATGAGAAACCTCAAACATTGCCGGCAATCCTCCTCGTCCTCGTATATTATCATTGTTGCGCCGCCTGCTTATTTTTCCAGCAAGTTGAAAACATTATCCAATTCCTCCGGCGTGCCGAAGAGCGCGCCTTGCGGGGTGGGCGTCAAATTCATCTGGTGGACGGCGGCGAAGGCCTCCGGGCTTCTGACGAATTTCGCGCCGCCGTCGGTGAAAAGCACACTGTAGCCTTCGTCCTGAAGATGAGCGGTGTATGCGGGCATGATGTACGTGATGACGTCGCAGCCGAAAAGCTTGTGTCCTTCCAACTGGCTGGTTTTTTGGTAGCGGCGCAGATAATTTTCATTGGCTGCATCCACGCAGCGCGGATTGTAAAAGTAACTGGAGCGCACGACGCCTTTTAGGTTGTCCGTGGTCAACAGCGGTTCGTAATTTTCGGCGGAATAATCGCCGGACTGCAAGCTCGGACAAAAATAAATTGTGCCGTCGCCGACGTATTTGGTCGGGTAAAGGAAACCGGCATTCTCGAAATGGCAGCCATCGGGCTGGCTTATGTCGGAGGAAATTTTCCATTTCAGGTGGCTGTGGTTTTCGTCCAGCCAGACGTAACGGCTGTAGTGCGACTCGCTCATCAAATTCATTTTGCCGCTGTCACTGTAAGGCGGATAACCGCGCCACGGCGGCAGGACTTCGTTGTAATCGGCGGCATAGACCATCGAGCCGACGCCCGTTTGCCGGAGGTTGTTGACGCAGCCCAGGCGCCTGGCCTTGGCCTTGGCCGCGCTCAGCGCCGGCAGCAGCAACGCGGCGAGGATGCCGATGACGGCAATGACCACGAGCAGTTCGATCAGGGTGAACGCCCGGGGAGATTTCATTGGAGCAATTAAACCGCCAAGCCGCCAGGAACGCAAAGGGGAAAACGGATTACTCCCAGCCGTGCATCAAATCGTAACGGAAGGTCATTTCGCCAGCGTCGTAACTCTTGTACCATTTTGAATGGCCGTCGGCGAAGAGAATGTTCTGGCCTTTGCCATGCGCCTGCCAAGCCACGGCCGGCGTTCCATTCGTCTCGCCACCGACGCAATTCTGCGTGTAATCGTCCTTGTCGCTGTCGTCGGATGAAAAATACTGGTCATTGTCAATCGTATCGCCCGAGAGAACATACGCGGCGGGAAATGAAATCCGGCGGCTGTCCACCGGGGCGAAGCCATTGGCAACCACATACGCCGCCCGGACGCCATTGAAATAATTGAAAGCCGACTGGTTGCTCGCGGGCAATTGCACGTTGCCCGGACAATTATAAACATTCGTATTTTGCACGTAGTGAAAAATCTGCTGCATCCAACTGTTGGTTGGAGAATCGGGGCTGGCCAGATTCCAGGAAATAATGTCTCCGGATTCCGGGTAAAGCTCATTATTGTCATCCGCGAACATCCTCATGCCCAAGCCGACTTGATGGAGATTGGAGTTGCACTGCGTCGTCCACGCCCGCTGCTTGGCCGACGATAATGCCGGCAATAGCAGCGCGGCGAGGATGGCGATGACGGCGATCACCACCAGCAGCTCGATGAGCGTGAATGCGCGTTGCGACTTCATTGCCAGTCCGACAACAGGTTGCGGAGATTTCAGCCCTGGCCTGGCGGACATTTTACCATCTTCAAAAATCAATTGGAACCCGGCGCCGTCTGTTGCAGGTGGTTCAGGTCTTCCAGCGCCGCAGGATCGGTAAGACCGCTGCCGGTTTCAAACCAAGTTGAGGTGGGCTCCGCGCCTTTCCACTTCCAGTATTCTGCGTGGGCGTCGGCAAAGGTGAGAACGGTGCCGTGTTGATGCCGCCAGCCGGGGATATTGAGCCAGTTGTTGTAATTGGTGGAATACAGGAAATGGCCGTCGTCCAGGGTCAGGGCATCCTCATCAATAAAAGTAAGCGTCTTGGACGTATTTAGGATCTGGCTCATCTGGCGCAATGGCTGGATCCCCCAGTCAGTGGCATCTTCCGTCGGTCCGTTCATGTAACAACTCAGGGAAAAGCTGCGGTATCTGGAAATGCTGGTGTCTTGGATTACGCCCTGATCGGCCGGGCACTTATAGACGGCCGCGTTTTTCACATAGGAGTAAATGGAGCCGCTGGTGATGGTGGCCGGGTCTATGTCCACTTTTGCGTTGCCGGCGACCCACGAATTCGTGGTGCTGCGAGGGGTGGTGAGGTCGGTGGTGTCCACATCATTGATTGCCATGCGACCGCTGAAATCGCCAGAGTACATCTCCCAGCCCAAACCGAGCTGCTTTTGATTGTTCAGGCAGCCGACCCGTTTGGCCATTTCCTTGGCCCGGGCCAGCGCCGGCAGCAGCAATGCCGCGAGGATGCCGATGATGGCAATCACCACGAGCAGTTCGAGCAGCGTGAACGCCAACCACCGGTTTTTCAGCCCAACCGGCGGCTGGCGGAGCAAACCTCCCTGTTTATTCGGCATCATATGTCTTTCCCAACTGCATTAACAGGATTCGACGAAAAACATTACAATAAAAACCGGCGAAATTTGTAACCGCCGCGGTAACGTGTCGGCATTGTTCCGATTGGCCGCATATCGCGCCCGTTCATCCTTACCAACGGGAAACCAGACCAAACGTTACAAACTATTTCATTCTTTCGCCGCCCAACCTAAAAACCAGGCAACTTTTCAGCCGGACACCTGCCCGACCACAATCATTTCAATATTCAAGACACGCCCCGAATTCATGCTCTCACCCAGACAGACACCGCAACTGAACATTTGTTTCACAATTTTATCGGCACCCCCGCGCTCAAGCCGGTTCCAAATCATCGTTCAGCACCTATCTATAAGTGTTCGCCCGAAGACAAAAGGTGACATTTATTTGTCGAATTTTGCGCCCTGCGCCAACGAACCGGGTCGGGAACGTTTCATGGCGCCGGTTCCCGATGCCGATCATCCACGGAGATTACTTCGTCAGGTCCTCCACATCCACCAGTGCGAAGCGGGTCTTTTCGTTGACCGGAACGGTCAGGGTTTGTCCCTGCCGGGTGATCTTCAGGTTCATGTCCGCGTCAAAGGCAATTTGCACAATCATCCCCAGTTGCGGATCAAACCAGGTCTCACCGGATACTCTTCCCTTTTCGATTTTTGCGGGAAGGCTGGCGGCATTGGGGGCGGCTTGAACCGTACCCGTGAATATGATTCGCATGCATTTGTGATCGGCGTGCTGCTCCCAGTTTTTGAAGGTGCATTTCAAATCCACGTTGAGAGGGCCGGCACCGCTCGGCTCTTCCAGGTGTATCGCCCAGCCATCGCCTAGTTTCACCACCCGATGGGGCGTCGAGTCCTCTCCGAACGAGCCGAATTTTTCGAGCACCTTTTCATCGAACATATCTCGGAAGGCCGCCTGCGCCTTCGGATTTTCTCCCGCAGCCCGATTTACCAGTTCCGGATATCCATCCATCTTTTCCACCTTGCCATTGGCATTGATGAAATACTGGAGGCGGGCGCCGACCATCTTGCGCAGCCGGGCTCCCACCGGGTTTTTGGCATCCTCGGCGGAGTTCTGGGCGGAGTCGGCGCTGAACATTTTGCGTTCCCCGTCACCGACCTCCACCGTCAGGCCCTCAAACTCGAGTTGCAGTTGCTGGCCGCCGTTGTCGAGTTCCCTTACCGGGGAGAGAGTGAAGTCCTGGGTCATTTTCTGCACCTGCTTCACCGGCTTCGGCTGATTGGGCGGTTTCGTTTCGGTGGTTTGGGTCTGTTCCCGGTGCATGACGTATTTCTTGCCGGCCTGCCATTTCATCTGCATATCGACGGGGCCGCGCTCCGTGCCGGCGCCGCTGGATGTTGTGATTTCCCCGACCACGACCGCAGTTGTGCCGGTGGCCAGAATGGCTGCCGCTCCGATGATGATTGCTGTTTTTGCTTTTGCCCAGGCCATAAGTTTCAATGCTCCTTTCACGAGGGTTAAGGTTGAGCCGCTGACGGCCGCGCCCTTGGCCGCCGCCGTGGTTGCTGTTACGGCCAATCCCGCCGGCGCGGCCTGAACTGAATTGGCCGAGACGGCGGCAATCAAGACACCGGCTGAAACGCTGACACCGCGCCGGCCAAAAAAAGTCCGGAGTTTTTCCACCGCCCGCGATGTGCGTTTGTGAACCGCCCATTCCTGGATGCCTAGGGCGGCGGCGGTTTCGGCCCCGCTCCTGTTTTCAAAAAAGCGCAAGGCCAGCAACGCGCGGTCCTTTTCGCCCAACTGCGTCATCGCTTCATCCAACAGCGGCGACAGTTGCCGCCAAACTCCGCCGGTGTCCGGTTCGTTCAAGCTGGATTGCATATAAGCCTCCTGTTCGCGGATCTGGCGCCGGACCCGGGTGCGGATGAATCGGGCGGCGGTGAAGCGGGTGGTTTCGTACAGCCAGCCGGTCAGAACGGTCCGTTCGCGCAGGCCGGCGGCTTTGCGGGCCAGAATGATGAAGACCGCCTGCGTCACGTCCTGGGCGTCCTCGGAATTGCCGGTGCAGCGCAGGGCGACGGAATAAACCAGATTGATGTGCCGCTGCACCAGCCCGGCAAAAGCCGGTTCCGAGTGGTCGCGGGCATATTCCCGTACCAGGTCCATGTCGTTCGCATCAGGCATCCACCGATTATTCCCCGCCCGGAACGAAATTGGACATTTTATTTTTTCAGGCCGGGCGTGTGTCAGCTCGACACCGGAACAGGTTGTGCAGCATGGGCGACAGCTTTTGGACTGCGCTGGCAGAGCGAAGCGGCGACAGCGTTTTCGCAGGGTAAATCAGTGTGCGATTTTTTTCCAAAGCGGCGTCGCGCTCCGCTTGCCGCCGCAGTCCAAAATTACCCATATTCAAAACACGCCCTACGGTGCCTTTTCGACGATGAGCATTTCAATAGGCTGCCGGTCAGGCACGAGTTCGAGGCCGAGTTGGTCGAGCAGGGCTTGCCGGAGGGAATTCCGGTTGGCCTCCAGGTCATTCCCCTGCCAGCGCCAATCCAAACCGAAATCGTAATAATCATGATTCGTCAATCCGGTCCGGTCAACGACCGGCTTGGCAAACGAGTACTCCAGTTCCCAGACCAGCACGTCAACCGTTGGACCCGAATCAAACATTCGGTTGGCGTCATTGGGTTTACCCCGTCCTCCGCCACGGATCTTCAACGTTTCCAACTTCCTCGAATTTGCAACTTTCAACACCAAGGCATCCACCTCGCGGGTTTCTTTCCGAGCCGTGTATCCCAGTTGCGATTGAATTCGAGCCTGAAACGCTTCATGGGGACGATCGGGCACGGTCACGATGTAATCGTACTTGTTCGTCGGCATATCCACGGGGAAAATGATGCGTGGAGTGCGGAAATCATAAGCTGTGGCAATTAAATCAGACAAAGTCCTGTCCCGACCGGCCATCTTCATATGCTCGTAACGATGTTGCGACCGGCTGAAGGTGCCTACATAGCCAGGGAAATGGGTTGGTTGGATGACGAGCAAAGGTGGCGCTTTAAGGAACTTTCCCAAGTCGCGATCAGAAATATAAGCATCAATCCCGGAGGGTTTGAGTTCGTGAACCATTACCGTCGTAACTGTGGCCAAAATCACTACCATCGTTGCCATCACTGCCATTTTTGCTTTTGTCCAGGCCATAATTTTTAATGTGGTTTTGATGAGGGTTAGCATTGAACCGCTGCCGGCGGCGCCTTTCAAAGCGGCGGTGGCCGCGATTTTTCCACCCAGCTCAACCGGCGCGGCCTGCACGGCATGAGTCCCAATCAAAGCGAGCAGGGCGGTGGTGGAAACCTGGACGCCGCGCCGGACGAAATAGTCGCGGAGCTTGTCCGTGGCGCGGTTGACCCGCTTTTGCGCGGCGTCTTCCCGCAAGCCGAGCGCGGACGCCACCTCGCGAACGGTGCGATTTTCAAAGAAACGCAGCACGACGGCGTCGCGTTCCTTTGGACCGAGCCGCATCATGGCTTCCTCAAGCAGCGGACCCAACCGGTGCCACGAAACATCCGGTTGGGATTGTTCAGCGAATTGCATAAAAGCCTCCTGTTCGCGGCGCTGACGCCGCAGGGCGGCCCGTTGGAAATTGGCCGCCGTGAGTTGCGCGGTTTGATAAAGCCAGCCGGACAGAATGGTTCCTCGGCGCAGGCTGCCCGCTTTTTTGGCCAGGATGATGAAGACGGCCTGCGCGACCTCCTCGGCTTCGTTCGCGTTGCCGAGCCGGCGCAACGCCGCCGAATAGACCAGATTCACGTGCCGCCCGACCAGTGTGGCAAACGCGCCCTCGGAACCGTTCGCGGCAAAGTCCCGCACCAAATCCATGTCGTCGGCGTGCATTTGCCCCATTATGTCCGCCGGTGCGGCAAAAGCGGACAATCTTTTTTGCGCGGGCAGGCCGGGCCTTCAGCCCTCCAAAAACATCATTGGGCGGCGTAGGGCACCACAACCCCGGCGGTGGCTTTCTGCAAGGCCTTGGGCGGCAGGAGCTGGAGTTGTTCGTCCACCCGCCAATGTGCAGGATCGGACTTGTCGAATGAACCCAGCAACAGGAAATCGTCCTCGGTTTCGTAGCCTTTCTTTGCGCTAAACTGCCGTGTCGTATTGTTGAATACGACATAGTCCGTTGGGCCATGGAAGACGCCGTTCATGTTCTTCAAAGCTTCCGGGGACACCGTCCCGTAGATGACCAGTTGATGTTCCAGGCTGAGCGGATTGGGGCAGGTAAAAATGGCCCCCACATCGCGTCCCTTGCATTTCTTGTTGCCCACCACAATGCCGTCATCCTCGAAGCCGATGGGCAACTGGTCGCGCACCCGCTGGAACAGGCTGTGATTTTCCGGTGAACCGTAGATGTAAATGTTCCGGGTCTGGATGTCCTGCTCGGTCAACTCGCGGTCGCTTTTAATGGCTTCCAGACCGATGCGGAACATTTTTACAATGCCCTCCAGGTAACGACGGGTTGCCTCATCTCCGGCGGGGTAGGTAAAGAGGTGGTCGGGGAGGCGATGGGCATCGTTGATTCCGTTGCTGTAAATCTTTGGTGACCGGTTGAGTTTCACCTGGGTTTCCGCGGGACGATTGGCATTCCCGCGCCCGAGGCCGAACGCGCCGGTTTTGATCACGATTGCGGTGGTGCCGGAAACCACGATGGCGGCGGCGACGGCAACGGCTGTGGTTTTTGCTTTGGTCCAGGCCATAATTTTCAATGTTCCTTTGATGAGGGTTAAGGTTGAACCGCTGACAGTCGCGCCCTTGGCGACCGCAGCGACAGTAATGGATTTGGCCAACGCGACCGGTGCGGCCTGAATCGAATGGGCCGAAACCGCGTTGGCGATGATCGCCGTGGTGGAATCAATGCCGCGCCGGGCAAAGACGGCGTGGAGCTTTTCCAGTCCGCGCGCCACCCGTTTCTGCGCGGCGCGTTCCTGCAATCCCAGCGCGTCACCCACTTCGCGCAGGCTCTTGTTCTCAAAATACCGCAGCACCAGCGCGTCGCGGTCCCGGTCCCGCAATTGCGCCATGGCTTCGTCCAGCAGCGGCGACAATTCCTGCCAAGCCGCGTCCATCGGGTGATCATCAAACGTGGATTGCATGCAGGCCTCCTGTTCCCGGCGTTGGCGTCGGCGTTGGATTTTCAGCGCGTCGGCGGCGGCGAATCGCGCCGTGCGATACAACCAGCCGGAAAGAATGGTTTGGGAACCGAGCGAGCCGGCCTTGCGGGCGAGGATGACAAAAACCGCCTGGGAGATTTCCTCGGCCAGATGCGGGTCGCGCACCTGTCGCAAGGCCGCCGAATAAACAAGATTGATGTGACGCGAAACCAGCGTCTCAAAGGCAGTTTCGGACTGGCTGGCGGCGTATTCCCGCACCAACTCCATGTCATTGCTCATCATCCATCAGATACATGGACGCCGGAACCAAAAGGAGACAATTTTAAACCGGGAATTTTGAAAGAGCCGGATGGCATTCCGGCGGTGGTGGCCGCATCCATGCAGTGGGAACATCTTTTAACCACGGATGGACACGGCGTAAAGCCGCGTGGCGGCCACGCCGCTATACGCAGATGAACACGGATAGGAACAAGGATTTCAGCAACGCAAACGAGTTCACCAATCGGTGAGGCCACCCGGAGTCGCTGAAGAGACTTTTGATTTTGTCTTAATCCGTACTACAACCCTGCAACTTCGCGCACAGACGACAAAGATTTGAACTGCGGTGGCAGAGCGCAGCGGCGACACCGCTTTTCTTACGGCCAGTTGCGTCCAAAAGCGGCGTGGCGCTTCGCTTCCCGCCGCAGTCCAAAACCTGTGGTTGAGGCGCAAGCCGCGCCAGGTTTATCCGTGTCCATCCCTGATTTCATTGAATAGATATGGTCTGGATCTATTCCGGATTATGCCCGATATCCACCTTACCGCCCATCCGGGCTGTTGGGATAGCACCAAAGGCGGTTGCGATTCGTGTCATTCACATATCCATACCATTCCTTGAGTTTGATGTAGCTGACCGCGCCGCCAAACGTGCCCTCAATGGCGCCCTCGAAATGCCGGCCGCTGACTCCCTCGGACGGATTGTTGGCGCCGTCATTGAAGTAAGACGGGTAGCGCTCGTCGGTTTCCCAAAACGCGCAGTCGTCCGCGTGCATGAGTTCCAGCTTGACCGGGGTGATCGTAAAATCAACCGGATAACTCGCGTACCCGACCACCGCGCCGTTCATCGCGTAGCTGGAGATTTGTTGCGGACGCTCCACCCCGTCAACGAGGGCCGCCGGATTGTCCATCGGGCAGAGATAGAGTTTGGGGTTGTGCATCATGCTCCAGAACAACCCGGTCTCCACTTTGAATTCCCCCGGGCCGGCGATGCTCAGGTCTGCCGTGTAAAGCCAGCCCGGGCGGGCGGACTCGCCATTGTCCCAATTGGGCCACACAATGACATCGCCATTGTCCGTGGCATACAAATTGATGGCGGCCGTCAACTGCTTGAGGTTGTTGAGGTCGGTCACCTGGGTAGCCCGGTTCTTGGCCTTGCTCAAAACGGGCAACAACAGCGCCGAGAGGATGCCAATAATGGCAATGACCACCAGCAATTCGATCAGGGTGAATCCCCTAACGGGTTGGTTTGATTTGAATGAATTTAGTTTAGCCATAAGGCAATGCTCCAAGGTTCGTCATTTTCCCACGAGTAAAGCGCCGCCGACCGGCAAATCCGACAAACACCGGGTGCCAGTTCCGCAATTGGGTGGTTGGGAACTCAACCGGACACCCCCACCGGAACGCCGTCGGGCGGCTTCGTGTCCCGGTGGCAGTGTCCGACTGCACAAGTTGAATTGCCGGTTCATTGTGCCTAGTTTCTTTCCAATACCAACGGGATTGCCCCACCGCCCTGCCGCCAGGCACCGGTGAGTTTGCCGTTTTCAAGTTTTCCGGTGAACAAGCCGCCGATGGCAACCCATTCCAGGCGCACATTGGGGGGAACAAACTGGATGTTGTTGGCCGGAATTTCGGCCCCTCCCTGGTCGAGACTGATCATCGAGGCGGAGAATTTGCCGCCCGGCAGCTTGGCGATGTTCACGGCCAGACGGAGTTTAACGCCGGCTTGCTTGACATCCAAGGTCCCCTGCCAATGCCCCGGCAAATCGTTCGGGCTGGTGTAGGAATAATCTTTCTGGGCCTCGATGGCCGGGTCAAGCGCCGCCGCGGTTTCAGGTTTGGCGCGTTCCAGGGTCAACGGCATGGGTTTGTCCCCTTGGGTCAAGGTTCCGGTGATGACCCGGTCATTATCGTCCACCGTACCTTCAAAAACGACGCTAATCCCGCCGAACTCGACCCTCACTGTGGGCCGATGGTAGGTGATGGACGTGGCTTCGACGTCTTTCGAGCCCTGGTCCGGGCTGTCCCCCGTCGCCCGAAACGTGCCATCCGCCCGTTCGGCAATTTTGAGGGCCACCCGCAGCGGTGTATTGCCAGCCTTCAACGTTCCTTTCCAATAACCCTGCAGGTCCGAATCCTTCCGCGACGCGTAATCGTTTTCGACCAACGGTTCGGGAAACGCTTCCGGGAGGGCGTTCAGTTTCATGGTGAACGGCCCGGAGCCTTTGCCCTGTTTCCAGGTGCCGGACATTTCCATCGTCTTCGGGTTCAGGGTGGCTTCGTAAGTGAAGCCCATGGCCTTCTGTTCGATGCGAATCGAAGGATAATTGTAGGCGATTTCGCTGACGGGGACTGCCTTGACCCCCTGGTAAATATCCACTTCGACCGCGTGATACGAACCGTTCTCCCGGGTGATTTTATACATCAAGGGCATTTTTTCCCCGTTAGAATCAAAAATGCCCGCCCAGGCGCCTTGAATGTCCGGCGCACCCGACGACCGCACCGCATGAACGGTTTTGACCGCGACGACGCCGGTGCCGGCGGTCAGAAGTACGACCGCACCGGTAACGGCGGCGGTTTTCATTTTTGTCCAAGCCATAAGTTTCAATGCTCCTTTTACCAGGGTCAGGGTTGAGGCTGCGGCCGCCGACCCTTTCGCGGCGGTCGCAGTCACGGATATTGCCAAACCAACGGGCGCGGCGTGAACGGAATTGGCCGAAACCGCTCCGGCAATGACTGCGCCGGAAAGCGCCACGCCGCGTTTGGAGAAAAATTTCCGCAATTTCTCCAGCGCGCGGTTCACGCGCATCTTGGCCGCGTCTTCGCTCGCGCCCAAAGCCCGTCCCACTTCGCCCAGACTTTTGTTCTCGAAAAAGCGGAGCACCACGGCGTTGCGATCTTTTTCGCCCAGGCCCGCCATCGCCGCGTCAAGCAGCGGGGCGATCTGGGGCCAGACATTGGGTTCCGGTTCGTTCAAAAGCGATTGCATGTAGGCCTCCTGTTCGCGGTGTTGGCGGCGGATTTCCGCGCGGAGAAAATTGGCCGCCGTCAGCCGCGCGGTTTGATACAGCCAGCCGGAGAGAATGGTTTGCGGGGACAAACCCCGCGCCTTTCCGGCCAGAATGATGAAGACCGCCTGCGTGATTTCCTCCGCCGCGTGGGCATTGCCGGCGCTGCGCAAGGCGGTGGAATACACCAGATTTACGTGCCGTGTCACCAGCGTGGCGAACGCCGCCTCGGAATTATCCCGCGCGTATTGCCCCAGCAATTCAATGTCATCCAACTCCGGCATTTACTTATAAATGTCCGCCCGGGCGAAAAAGGGAACAGAATTTTTATGGGAAACATCCAACAACCAATGATTCCCCCATCGCCTGCAAAATGGATGTTGAGCGTTGGATGTTAGATGTTCGATGTTTAATTCTGCTTTTTCCTCGCCGCGAAGCCCAGCGGTTCAATATGCACCAGCACATCACTGACGGCAGGGAGAGCATCGCGGATTTTATCCTTCACGTCATGGGCGATTTTATGCGAATCGAGCACGGTCATTTGCGGGTCCACCTCCACGTGCATGTCCACGAAATACTGGTAGCCCACCTTGCGCACGATGCATTTTTCCACGTGGTCCACGCCGGGCGTGGTACCCGCAATCCGGCGGATCTGGTCAATCACTTCCGGCCCGGGCGCGGTGTCCATGAGCTCGTTGAGCGCCGGCCGGAGCAGATGCCAGCCGTTCCACGCGATGACGCCCGCCGCCGCAATCGCCGCCACGTCGTCGGCGGATTCATACCCATTGCCGCCAATGAGCGCCACGCTGATGCCGACGCCGGCGGCCACGGACGTGATGGCGTCGCTGCGATGATGCCAGGCATCCGTGCGCACGGCGGAACTATCCACCGCTTTGCCTTCGCGCGAAACAAACCGGAACAGGCCTTCCTTCACGACCACCACCAGCAGCACGATGAGCGTAAACGCCTTCGGCGCAGGGTGTGGTTGCATGATTTCGCTGAACGCCTTGAGCGCGATCCAGAGCGCCGCCCCCAACAACATGGCGGCGACGATGGCGGAGGCAATCGGTTCGGCCTTGCCGTGGCCGTAGGGATGATCTTCATCCGCCGGCGCCGCGGCCACGATGAGTCCGCGCCACACGATGAGCGAACTGAAAATGTCGGCGAAGGATTCCACCGCATCCGCGACGAGCGCATGCGAATGGCCGGCGATACCCGCGGCGAGTTTCGTGCCCGACAACACCGCGTTGACGGCCATGCCCGCAAAGGTGGCGCGCAAACCGCGTTGGAGGCGATTCAGTGGCACGCGAAAATTATTATCCACGAAATACACGAAATACACGAAAGAATTTTGTAGGAGACGACGTAAGGAGTCTCTGAATTTTTGAGCCTCGTCACCTCGGCTCCTACAAAAATCAAATCAGGCGGCAGACCATCGCGTCGTGGATGGCTGGCTCACGGGTCGAGCAATGAGCGGACGGCTGATTGTGGATTCTCCTTCCGTTCGCGGAGAATTTTCTCCAGCCGCTGCTGGCAAACCCACGCCTCGACATCATCCCACGTCACTTTTGGGCGTGGATCAGGGCCGCGATATTTTTCCGGGCGGAACTGCCATTTGTCCAAATCCTTCACGCGATCGAGCGCGCCCAGTATGCGCAACGATTCAAAGGCGGCGATGGTGTCGCGTGCGCTGCCGTCAATTCGGTATTCGTTGAAACCGCCGGAATCGGGCGAGGTGAAATAGCCTTTGCCGCGATGTCTTTTCAGAATTCCTTCGATGCAAGCCTCGCGGTCAATCCGGTCCAGGCCGCCAAGTATTTCCAGGGCGGCGAGCGAGAAATAAGTGTCTTGCAACGCAGGCCGGCACGGCGTGAAAAACAGTCCGTACACATCGTGCCAATCGTGAATCGGCGGCTGGCCGGGCGGCGTGCCAGACAGAGTTTGCACGGAGGCGATTTGCTGGATGAGTTTTCCGCGGTCAACGAGGTCGAGGCAATGAACATCGCGCAGAAGTCGGAGCTGCGTTACCCCGTCAGACGTAATCCGCATCACCTTGAACTTTTCCCGTTTCACCGACGACCAGGATTCATCGCGCGCCAAGAAATAGTCCCAATTGTTCGATGAATAGATCTGAAACCATTGGTTGGTGTGGAGAAATGCCGCTGAATCCGCCGGCTGGATTTTTAGATCGCTCCAACTGATCCAGCCATCGACTACCGCGCGCCGCACCATTGGCGTGAAAGCCCATAGCGCCAGCTGTCCCTGACTTTTAATAAAGTCAAAGCCCCCGTTTTCGGCAATCTCATTCCGCATCGCCCGCAATCCTTCGGTCATGTATGTCAAATTGTTTCTGAAAGCCTTTTTACCAGTTCCTCAATCGTCCAAGTGTGGTCCGTGAGGCGAGCGCCAACCGCCGGAGTGCAGCCAAGCGTTTCATGGCGCTTGCAAAAGTTGTAGGCGACAACGAACAGGGCCACGGAATGGCGGTGATTAACCAGCTTGCGGGAGAACCCAAGGCAGAGACGCGTAAAGCGCCGGTTGAACGTCCTGACGGTCAAATTGAGGCGCTCAATGTGGCTGGTGCAAATCTTGTCCACGTCCGGCTCTCCCGCAACGGTTTTGAGTTTGATGCCGGTGCAGTGCGGCGGACTGTAACGGCGAACCGGGTCAAGCCGCTGCCACGCTTCCAGCGGGTCGAAATTGTCTCTGCCGTTTATCGAGCCATAAATCTTTTGCATCACAGCAAGATTGAGACGGCCCAACAGGTGGCGGCGGATGGTTGGAACGTAGGGCTTGAAGCCGTCGCAGGTGATTTGAACCACGCCAGAGACGCGGGAAGCCAAGTCAGAAACAAAGTCGTTGGTGGTCTCATAATCCCGCCGGCCCGTCAGGTGCGAGATAATCAGCTTGGTGCGGCGGTCAATTCCAAGGAACGTGTAGAAGTCGCCGCGCAGTTGGTCGGTCGAAGTGGTAAGCGTCTGGCGTATCCCTACACGCGCCCAAAGCTCGTCAAGCTGGATGGATTCAGTTTGAATCTGGCGCACCGTCTCATCGTGGAAGCGTTCGCACTTCTCGCCAATGACGTTCAGCACTTCCAGCACGGTGTTTTTGTCGCAACCACACAGCCGCGCTGTTGCCCTGACGCCGCAACCTTCCGTCAGGCAGCGCACGATCTGGACAATCTTGCTTTCGTCCAGACACACGCCGATGAACCGGCGCTGCTCGTTGAAGGTTTTGCCGCAAGCCGGATTGAGGCAACGGAAGCGTTGCACCGAACCGGAGCGGGTTTTGAAACTGCCGAACTTTTTGATTTCACCGCCACAGCACAAACACGTTGTCATTTTTGGCTCGACTTTCTACGGCCAAAGACTTAACGTGCTGCTGTATCTGCACGATATGCAACCGTTGGTCTTTGGCCTTTGGTTGCGCCCTGTTGGTGCTAGAAACACCGGCAGGGCATTGTTTTCAGCTTGGGATAAGGGCGGCGTTGTCTTGCGCGAATGAAACGCAGTTTACTGGCCTGTCAGCCCGCCGCCCGTTCCCAAAATCTTCATTTTGGTTTATAAATTCTTCTCCGCGGTATCCCCGAATTTGCAAGCGATGACGGGAGTGGTTTGTTATACCACATAACCCTGCCACCCTCGCACAGCCTGTTAAGCACTGTATAGATTGCGGTGTCAAAATTTTCGCCAGCCTTAAATCCGTGCGCCAACAGGTAGTTTTTTATTTCAGTTGTGGATGCACCATACTTTCTTGCATTCCACAAGGTTTTCACCGCATCAAAAACGGCATCTGTTAATCCGGTCTCATTATATTTGTCCGGTTCGGATTCCGGGTTGGCCAGCTTTTCCGACTCCTGCCCAAACAAACGCTGGACATGATAAAGTTGTTGAGCAGAACCCCGATTTGAAACCGGCTGCAGTTGATTTCAAGTTGTCGCGCGGCAAACCCCATCCCCACGAACGTGAAAATTCCCAAGATGAGAAACAATCCTTTGATTCCCAAAACAAGGGCCGGTATCGGGGCAAAGAAAAAGAACATCAGGATCAGCAACACAAACACCAGATGGCCTTCGCGAAACTGCCGGTGCAGGCTGGCCCGGAAACCTTTGGGATCGCGATAATTACGTTGCTCATTTTCCATCCGCCAGCCGTGAAAAAACAGCCCCGCCGGCCAAACCATGACCGGCAAAATCATGAGCAGCGGCAACAACAGCGGAACAAAAGTAAAAAGCCATTTGAACGGCGTGAACTTTGCCAGCGCGCCCAAAATCGTCGCGCCCACGCCACCCGCCGTTGCCTTCGCGGATGATGACGCCAGCACAGCGGCCATGATGGACGGCACGAACGTCTTGGCCGGACGCAATTGGGCCAGCGAACCTTCGAGTTTTTCCTCTAGCCGTTCGCGCATCGCGGCGCGGGCGCGGTGCAGGCGCACGCGCAGGGCTGCTTCCGAAATTCCCAGCGCCGCCGCCGCTTCCGCGCCGCTTTTGCCTTCCAGATAAAACAGCACCAGACATTCGCGGTGCGCGGCGGGCAGTTCTGCCAGCGTTTGCCGCAACGTTTCCGGCGTGCAGAGCAGGTCGGTTTCGTCGCCGGTTTTTTCCGCGGCGGAGTTTTCCGGATTTTCCAGCGCCCAGCGTTTGCGCTTGTTGAGTTCCCGTCGGTGGCGCAGGCCGAGGTTGATGGCAACATGGCGCGCGATGGTGTTGACCCAGGCGGCGAATTTCGCGCCGTCGCCGAGCAGCCACAATCGCCGATACGCGCGGATGAACGCCTCCTGCGTGACTTCCTCCGCCAGCGCGGCATCGCCGAGCCGGCTCCACGCGACGGCATACACACGGCGTTCGTGACGTTCGACGAGTTCGCGGTAGCGTTCCGCATCGCCGCCCCGCACGGCGGCCACGGCGGATTCATCTTGTTGCGCGCTGCCGGTCATTTCAAATGGCATATTTAACCGGAAGACAGCGGCCAAGGGAAATTGTTACAGCGAATCGCTGTTACGGCGAGGAATGCGAAATGGGAAACTGAGGCGGCAGAATGAAACGTGAGACGTAAAACGTGAAGACCGCGCGCTTCTCCTTCACGTTTCACGTTTCACGCAATCAGGTGGCAAAACATCGCGTCGCGGAGCTTAGGCTCGAACCAGGTGCTCTTGGGCGGCATGATGCCGCCGGCGGCCGCAACGGCCATCAGGTCGTCGATGTCCGTCGGAAACATCGAAAACGCGCAGGCGTATTCGCCGCTGTTCACCAGCTTTTCCAGTTCCGCCGGGCCGCGAATGCCGCCGACATAATGGATTCGTTGGCTTGTGCGCGGATCGTCAATGCCAAACACCGGGGACAGGATGTGTTCCTGCAACAGCGACACATCGAGCGAATCAATCGAGTTGCGCGGGGCGGTGAGTTTAATGCGGATGCCCAGGGTGTGCCATTTGCCCTGCAAATAAAGGCTGATCTCATGTTTGCCCGCGGGCTGGGCCGTGCCATCCGGGCTGATGGCAAAAACGGCGCCGAGAATTTCCAACAATTGCTCCGGCGTCCAGTTGTTCAAATCCTTCACCACGCGGTTGTAAGGCAGGATTTGCAACTGGTTGTGCGGAAACATCACGGCGAGAAATTGGCCGCTGTGGCCCGCGCCCTGGCGCGTTTGAAAAACCCGCGCCGCCGCCGCGCAGCGATGATGGCCATCGGCAATGTAGAGAAACGGGATGGTTGAGAATTGGGTCTCGATGAATTTGATCCCGTCCGCATCGGCGATCACCCATGCCGTGTGCCGCACGCCATCCTTGGCCGTGAAATCCACGTCTGACTTTTTGAAAGCAATCTTCTTCGCGATGAATTTGTCGAGCTCGGCGTTGGCGCGGTAGGTCAAAAAAACCGGGCCGGCCTGCGCATTCAGGGCTTCGATGTGCCGGGTGCGGTCATCTTCCTTGTCCGGCCGCGTCAGTTCGTGTTTTTTGATGGCCCCGCTCAAGTATTCCTTGCAACTCGCCGCGGCAACGAGGCCGACCTGGGAATGTTTGCCCATGACCTGCCGGTAAAGATAAAAGCACGGCTGCGCCTCCTGCTGCAGCGCGCCCTCGCGGATAAGCTTCTGAAAATTTTCCGCGCCCTTCGCATAGACTTCCGGCGCATAGGGGTCCGTGCCCGGCGGCAAATCAATTTCCGGCTTGCTAACGTGCAAAAAACTGAGCGGGTTGCCGGCGGCGACTGCACGCGCTTCGTCCGACGACATCACGTCGTAGGGCAATTCGCAAATGCGCGCGGCAAGTTTGGGTTCCGGTCGCAGCGCGGCAAAAGGTTTGATCGCTGCCATAACTCTGTACGAACATACGACCAAAGCAGGCCAAAGGCACGCAGATTCGCCGAAATTGTTCTTGCCACAGGGCGATTGGCTGCTATCTTCTGCATTCCTTGAATTTACGAGATTGTTATGGCACGCATTTGTGAACTGACCGGCAAACGCCCGATGAAGGGCAGCATCATCTGGCGCTCGGGCAAGCCCAAGAAACAGGGCGGCATTGGCACGCACATCACCGCCATCACCAAGCGGAAGTTCATGCCAAATTTGCAGCGCGTGAAAGCCCTCCTGCCCAGCGGCGAAGTGCGTTACATCCGCGTCTCGGCCGCCGCCATCAAAAAAGGCCTCGTCACCAAGGCGCCCAAACGGAATTGGACGAAGCCGGAAGCGGTCAAAGCCTGATTTGCCCCGAAGAACACCGCCTTTTTGAACCCGGCGGGAACTGGCCGTGCGCGCGGGAGGTGAGTCAACGAAGACGTCACGGTCATGCGGTTCCTTTCATCATTGAAACTGGTTCGTGCCGCGCTGGCGGCGTTGCTGCTGGTACCCTTTTCTATGAATGCTGACAGCGCGCGCTCCAAACAATTCCTCGTCTATTTCGGCACCTACACCGGAACCAAAAGCCAGGGCATTTACGTTTCCCGTTTTGACACCGCGTCGGGAAAATTGAGCGCACCCACGCTCGCGGCCAAATCCATCAATCCTGCGTATCTCGCGGTTGACCCCGGTCACCGCTTTCTTTTTGCCGTAAACGAAACTGATCACTTTAATGGCCAGGCCGACGGCGCGGTGACGGCGTTCAGGCTGGACGCGCCCACAGGCGCATTGGAGTTCCTGAACCAGCAGCCCTCCGAGGGCACAAGCCCCTGCCACATCGCCGTGGATGCCACCGGCAAATATGTGCTTGTGGCAAATTACAACAGTGGCAGCGTGGCGGTCTTACCGGTGCAAACCAACGGTTTGATTGGCCCGCCGACGGCGGTGATTCAACATCATGGGTCCGGCGTCAACCCGCAACGGCAGGCCGGGCCCCACGCCCATTGCATCGCCATGGACGCCGCCAATCATCGGGTGTTCGCCTGTGACCTCGGAATGGACAAGGTGATGATTTACCGGCTCAACGAAACCAACGGCGCACTCACGGCGGATAAAAATCCGTGGGTCGAACTGAAGCCCGGCTCCGGACCGCGCCATATCGCCTTTACCCCCGACGGACGGCAGGCTTACGTCATCAACGAATTGGATTCCACCCTGACAGCCTTTACTTACGATCTGGAATCCGGCGCGTTGAAGGAGATTCAAACCATTTCCACGCTGCCGGACGATTTTCACGGAAAGAACACGTGCGCCGAGGTGGCCGTTCATCCTTCCGGTAAATTTGTTTACGGCTCAAACCGGGGTGACGACAGCATCGCCGTGTTCGCCGTGGAGGAGCAAGGCGGCCGGCTTGACTTTGTCGAACGTCAATCAACCCGCGGCAAAACCCCGCGCTGTTTTGCCATTGATCCAACCGGCCGATATCTGATTGCCGCCAACCAGGACTCCGACAGCATCGTGGTCTTCCGCATCAACGCCCAAACCGGCCGGTTGACCTGGACCGGGCAAACCGTCGAAGTCGGAAAGCCGGTGTGCGTCGTTTTTGTCCCGCTGGAGACGGCAACGCCCTGACACCGGCATTGGCACAACTGCCGGTCGCCACCGAAAATTTGAAAATTGAAGATGGAGAATAGCGCGGAAGCGCCGGCCGCTTTCGATATTACTGGCTGTTTTGCGGATGCTGTTGAACCACCCAGCGCATCGCGTCAACTTCCCCGTAAATTATTTTGCGTTCGGCGTAGCCGGCCATTTCTTCTTCGGTCAGGCCCGGATAAGCTGCCTCAAAATTTTGCGTCAATTCCCTGATGGACGCCTTCCATTCTTTGATCTGCTGCAGCGCCTGGCCCGGAGTCTGGCCATCAAGAAAATCGTAGCTGGTGTTTTGATCCAAACCCGACAGCGCCAGCGCTTCGGAGGAGTTCCCGACAAGCTGGTTAATGATTAGCTTTCCATTCTCACCGCTGCGAATTTGGTCTGCAAAAGCCAGTCCCATTTGGGCAAGATTTTCGACAGAAACGCTGTCACCGGTGGCCGCTTGCTGTTTTTCCAAATCCGCCACGCTCCACGCCAGCTGCTTCAAGGTTCCATCTTCCGTCAACACATCGGTCATCGAGTATGAAAACGCCAGCTGCCCGGATTCCAGCGGCGTTTTCCCGGCGAACCGGTTCAATTCCTCGCCGGCCAAAAAAGCCTCCGTCGAATAAGTGCCGAACTGCGATTTGCCCGCCGCCGTCAAAAGCTCGTCAACAGCCTGGTTGGTCTGGCCATTTTTCAAGTAATCCTGCGCGGATAAATAATTCGCCAGCGAGTTGCTTGGCGATGACGTCTTGAACAAGTCCAGCCACCTGCGCCGGTCTTCGGGAAATGCGTTGCGCGCCAGGATCGTCCACTGCACCTGCGGGTCGTTGGGAAAATTCGTCGCCGCCTCGTTTAGATAGTTTGTGTCCTCCAGCGCCCGGAACGCCGCCAGCAAACTCGCCGCATCGCGATGATGTTTGGCGAGCCATTCCTCAACTTTTCCTCGCGGGATTTTCGGTTGGCCGGCCAAGTCGCGTTCGGGATCGGTTTCCTTCACGGAACTGGAAATGACCGGCGGTGAGTGGTGATATTTAAAATCGGACTTGGAAATCTGGGGCGGTGCCTCAACCGGATGACGCGTCCCCGGATTGAGGAAATGCCACAAAGCCCCAGCCATGACCGCCAGCAGTGCCAATGTTGCGAGCAGCCTGCCAAGCCAACGATTTTGCATAATTCAACTGTATTTGACCCGGTCAACGGCAACACGTCACGGAAAATCATGGCCAAGGACTGATCGCGAAAATGGAGGATGCCGGTCGAACGCCGTCCTCTGTTTTTGCCATCCTCAATCCTCCATCTTCCACCCTCGTTTGATTACTTTCCCTTGAACCGGTGCATCTGCGCGCTCTTGAGTTCGCGGTCGGATTCGCGCTTTTTCAAATCCTCGCGCCGGTCGAATTCCCTTTTGCCCTTGCCGACGCCCAGCGCGACCTTCACCTTGCCGTTCTTCCAAAAAAACGCCAGCGGCACGAGCGCGTGGCCTTTGACCGCAATCAGGCTGAACAACTTCCGGATTTCCGATCGGTGCAACAATAATTTGCGCGGCGCTTTGGGCTGGTGATTCTGAAGATTGCCGTGCGAGTATTCGTCAATGTGTGCGTTGTAAAGCCAGACCTCGTCCTTTTCCACGCGCGCGAAGGCGTCGGCAATCTGCCCCTTGCCGGCGCGCAGCGATTTGACCTCCGTGCCGTGCAACGCAATGCCCGCCTCGAATGTTTCGAGGATGTGATAATCGCGCCGGGCTTTGTGATTGGTCACGATGTCGGCCATGGACCACAGGTTACGCGGATGGCGCGGATTAAAAAAGCCGGAAGAATTTTCTTCCGGCTGGATAAAGTCTGTTTGAAAAGTGACTAGCGCTTCTTGCGCTTTTTGGGCTGCGGGCGGACCAACTCGACCGGTTCCGGCATTTCCCAGCCGATTTTGTCCTCCAGCAGTTCGCGCAGCGCGATGTCGGCTGCCCCAAGATTTCCCACGTCGCTGATGAGCGGACGGCTCTGGCCGCCGCCCCCGGAATTCAACTGGCGCACCCGGCGGGAAATGAGGTTCACCAGGATGTTCGGGTTGCCGACCTTTTCGGCGGCTCGTTTGCAAAGTTCAGCGTTCACAATTTGTTTTGATAAACAGAGCTGGGAATTCTAATCAAGCCGGGCGTGAATGCAATAAGAATAATCAGGGCATTTAATTCGCTGCAGACCTAGTGATAGATTATTGTGACGACTCAAAGTTGGAGGCAAAAGTGAAGGAAATCCGCCAGCAACATCGGAAGCGGGGGTTGCAGAACAAACTGGTCAACCCGGAATTCGCTTTCCTGATCCGGGCCAATGTCGGCCTTGGCCACCTGCTGCATGAGTTGGGCGCCACGACAAACATCAGCGAGCTTCGACGGCGTGTGCCGGCCGTCCCGGCAGACGGCCGGCGCGGTTGAATCAAGAGTCGTGGGCGGGGTTTCTGATAATTCAGAATTTCTTTCAACGCAAAGACGCCGAGACACAAAACAGCGGTTTTTTCTTGGCGTCTTTGCGTTAAATCGTTTGCCTGCCCCATCGCCGCCTTGAAAGCGCCAACCGCCGTCGCGCCGCGTAAACGGAAGGGCTGGGCGCTCTCCATGATTCCCGGATGATTTTCGTGAATTCCATGAGCGACCTGTTCCACGAAAAGGTGCCGGACGAATACATCGTCAAGGTGGCGCGCGTGATGAAGGCCGCCAACTGGCACACCTACCAGATTCTCACCAAGCGCGCCGGGCGGATGCAGAAATTGTTGAAAGGCAAACTCCGTTTCGCGGCGGAGCAGCCGCATATCTGGTGGGGCGTGAGCGTGGAAAACCGCCAGCACGGTCTGCCGCGCGTTGATTTGCTCCGCGACTCGCCCGCGCAAGTCCGCTTCCTTTCCATTGAACCGTTGCTGGAACACCTTGGCCCGATCAATTTGCAGGGCATCAACTGGGTAATTGTCGGCGGCGAGAGCGGGCCGGGCGCACGGCCAATGGCTGCCGACTGGGTGCGGGACATTCGCGCGCAATGCCAGCGGGCGAAAGTCGCCTTCTTCTTTAAACAATGGGGCGGCGTCCGCAAAGCGCAAGCCGGACGGGAATTGGATGGCGGCACCTACAATGAATTCCCGAACGTAGCGCGGGCGTCCACGCCTGCGGGTTCGGGCGGCGTCTCACCGCCAGTTGGAAAACCCGCACCGGGACGGTGCTTGAACCCGCAGCCGAGGACGGCCGCGCTACGCTAATGAACCGGCACACCTATGATGCCTGGCAAAAAACATTTGGTTGCGGGATTGCATTCACGCGGGGTGCTGCCGCATCTGAAGCGCGAAGGTGGAACCTATTTTGTCACGTTCCGTCAGGCGGGCACGCTGCCAAAGGAAGTGCTGCTCCGGTTCAAACAGGAGCGTGAGATTATTCTCCGCCAAGCCGAGGCGGCGAAACGTCCGTTGACCTGGCATGAGCAGGAAGAGTTGTTCCGGTGGTATACGAGCCGGGTGGACAAATATTTGGATGCGGGCCACGGCGTTTGTCATCTCCGTAATCCGGAACTGGCGGGGATTGTGGGCGGTGCAATCCATTTTTTTGAGGGACAGCGTTATGAACTGCGGGCGTGGGTCGTGATGCCGAATCACGTTCACGCGGTGGTTTGGCCGACGCCGGGGCAGACATTGAGCGGTATTTTGCACAGTTGGAAATCTTTCACCGCGCATGAAATCAACAAACTGTTGCCGGAAGGAATGGTTCCTTTCTGGCAGAGCGAATCCTATGATCATCTGGTCCGCGACGAGGATGATCTGCATCGTTGCTGTCATTACACGCTGATGAATCCGGTAAACGCGGGTTTGTGTGCGCAGCCAGAGGACTGGCGATGGAGCAGCACGCATGTAGCGCAGCCGTCTTCGGCTGCGGGTTCGGGCACCGTCCCGGTGCGCGTTCCCGAAAATAGCGGCGAGACGCCGCCACAACCCGCAGGCGGGACGCCTGCGCTACGGGTTAAAACATGACCCTTCCCCAACCATTCCAATATCAAGGCCGCCAGCGGGCGTTGGTGCTGATGATTCTTTAATATCTCATCGGCCCCTGCGGCAATGTCCGGCTTGTTTTCACCGGCGGGAAATCACACAATGTGACGGTTATTGCGGCTTTGCAAACGGAAGCACAACCAGAAAGAAATTGTGATATGATGAAACCTTTATCTCCCGCCCGGCGGACAACCGCTCTGCTCTGCATCCTCGGTCTCAGCTTTGGGCTGGCTTCCTGCCAGACGGAATCTTCCGCGTCGAAAGTCGTACAGATCAAACGCATTCAGAACGGCGTCGAATTGAAAACCGACAGGCTGAACGTCAAGGTGCAGTTCTATGCGGACGACCGGGTCCGCGTCGTCAAGTGGGCGCCCGGCGGCACACCCAAAAAAGCGAGCCTGGTCGTGATTCAAACGAACCTGCCGGACCTGAATATCCGTTTTGAGGAGTATGCCGGAACCGTCACCCTCGCTTCCGGGAAAATCAGGTTGCAGTTGTCCGAAAGCGACGGGGCGATCCAATATCTCACTGCTGACAACCGGCCCATCCTCGCGGAACAAGGCGCGGCCTCCATCACGCCGGTCAAGATCAAGAACGAAAAGAACGCGTTCAGCGTTCAGCAGAATTTCAAGCTGACACCGGATGAAGGCATTTACGGGCTGGGACAGCACCAATCCGGCTACATGAATTATCGCGGTCGCACGGTCAAGCTGGTGCAGGCCAACACCCAGTCGGCCATACCATTCCTGGTTTCCACGCTGGGCTATGGGCTGCTTTGGGACAACTATTCCAAAACCATTTTTGCCGACGACCCGGACCACCTGTCCGTCTGGTCCGAGGTGGCTGACAATATTGATTACTATTTCGTCTGCGGCAAAAACATGGATGGCGCCATTGCCGGATACCGGGAGCTGACCGGACAGGCCCCGATGTATGGCCGGTGGGCGTACGGCTACTGGCAGAGCAAGGAGCATTACGCGACCCGCGATGAGTTGCTGGCCGTCGCGCAGAAATACCGCACGCTGCAAATCCCCATTGATGGCATCATCCAGGACTGGAATTACTGGGGCGGCAACACCAACTGGGGCAGCATGTTCTTTGACGAACATCTTTATCCGAACCCCAAGGAGATGCTCGATATTTTGCACCAGGAAAATTTCCACGTCATAATTTCCATTTGGGCGGGACTCGGGTCTGATTCCGCCATCTACCACGACATGGAAAAGCAGGGTTTCCTCTACTCGCCCGTCGGCTGGGCCGGTTTCCGATATTACGATGTTTACAACCCCGCCGCCAACGACCTCTATTGGCAATACGCGAGCAAAGGCCTGTTTTCCAATGGCATTGACGGCTGGTGGATGGACTCGACCGAGCCGGACATTGTCAATGCCCTGACCAAGGAGGGTGAGGAATACGAAATGAAACGCGTCGAGAACAATCACCTCGGCTCCTTCGCCCGGTATCTCAATACCTATCCGCTGCTCGACACCGAATCGGTTTATAAACATCAACGTGCGGAAAACGACCAGAAGCGCGTCTATATTCTCACCCGCTCCACCTTTGCCGGCCAGCAGCGCGCCGCTGCCACCACCTGGTCGGGCGACATCGGCGCGAACTGGGATGTTTATAAAAGACAAATTGCCGCCGGGTTGAACCATTGCATGGCCGGGGTTCCTTATTGGACGTTTGACATCGGGGCTTTCAACATCAGCAGCTATGAGGGAGTGTTTTCCAATGGCGGCAAGGACCCCGCCTACCAGGAGTTTTACACCCGCATGTTCCAACTGGGCGCCTTTTCTCCCATCTTCCGGTCGCACGGCTCGGAAACCCCGCGTGAAATCTGGGAGTTCGGCGAATTCACCAATGTCCTCGTGAAATTTGACAACCTGCGCTACCGCCTGCTGCCCTATATTTATTCGCTGGCCTGGCAGGTGACTGATGGCGGTTACACGATCATGCGCGGTCTGCCGATGGATTTCAGCGCCGACAAAAAAACCTACGGCATTGACGACCAGTTCATGTTTGGCCCGGCCATGATGGTTTGCCCGGTGACGGAATACATGATCCACCGGCCGCCCGAGAACAGCATCCTCATCACACCGGAACATTTTAAGACAAAGGATGGTCGGCCGGGCTTGACCGCCAAATATTATGCCGACTCGGATTTCAAAAAGCTGGTGCATGAACAGGTCGAGACCAATGTCAACCTTTTCTGGTACACCGGCTGGCCGAAATACATCACCGGCCCCAAATTTTCCATGCGCTGGGAGGGCAAGCTGATTCCGACGGAAACCGGGACCCATCGCTTTCATTTCAAGAGTTTCGGGCCAAAATGGATTTTCTTGGATGGCCTGGAGTTGAGCAACAATTGCGTTTCGACCGAAGCCTGGACCGTTCCCGTGGAACTTCAGGCCGGCAAGGAATACGCCTTTGCCTGCGAAACCGCCAATTACACCCTTGGCGCTTTCCGGGCGCAGCTTTTCTGGAAAACCCCGGAAATTTTTGCCCGCGAAAAAACCGTCGAGTCGCGACCGCAAACCCGGCCGGTTTATCTGCCCGCCGGAACTCAATGGGTGGACTTTTGGACCGGACAGACTCTTCCCGGCGGCCAGACCATTACCGCCGACGCGCCCATTAATAAAATTCCGCTGCTGGTCCGGGCCGGTTCCATCATCCCCATGGGACCGTTCATTCAATACGCGGCGGAAAAACCGGCCGATCCGATTGAATTGCGCATTTATCCCGGCGCGGACGGAAGCTTCACGCTGTATGAAGACGAGAACGACAATTACAATTATGAAAAAGGCGTCCACGCCACCATCGCTTTTCACTGGGACGACGCCAACCGCCGGCTCACCATTGACGGCCGGAAAGGCTCCTTCCCCGGCATGCTGAAGGAACGCAGTTTCAACATTGTCGTTGTGGGAACCGACCATGGAACCGGCGTGGCCGCCACGGACAATCCGGACAAGGTCATTTCCTACAACGGCGACCGGCAAACCGTTCAATTATAACTGGAAAACAGCGCGGCGCGGAAAAACTGCTCGTGGCTGGAAGAAAACGCGGGCAATGTTCCGCCCGCGCCGCCGCCGCCGCCCGGGCCAATCCGGGTTGAAGCGGCGATTGGGGGTTGATGGAGATTTTAACCAGACCCAAGGCCGGAGAACTTTTCTCCGGCCTTTTGCTTTTCCGCCCCGTTGAAAAATTCCCCTTGACAAAAATAGATATTTAGACAACTATCTAAACATATGGACAAACTGTTCAAGGCGCTGAACGACCCGACCCGCCGCGGCATTCTCGATTTGCTGCGGAAAAGGGACATGTCCGCCGGGGAAATCGCCGACCGGTTTCAGATCAGCAAGCCCAGCATTTCACATCATCTGGACCTATTGAAACAGGCGGACCTGGTGCTGGCGGAAAAAAACGGCCAGTTTGTCATCTATTCGTTGAACACCAGCGTGCTGGATGAATGTTTTGCCTGGCTGATGAAACTCTCAAAAAAAAGGAAAGGAACACCCCATGAAAATTCCTAAAAGAGAATGGCTGCAATGTTTGATCCTGGCCGCGCCGTTTGGGGCCGCCGCCTGGCTCTGGGACAAACTGCCGGCGCAGATGCCGGATCATTGGGGCATCAACGGCCAGGTGGACGGTTATTCGTCCAAGCCGGTGGCTGCGTTGCTGCTTCCCTGCATCAATCTGGCGGCGGCCCTGCTGATAGTGGTTTTGCCGCGTTTGGATCCGAAGTTTGCGCGTTACGACGAGGAAACCCAGGCCAGCCTCCGGCGCACCTTCTCGGCGATGCGCCTCGCCATTACCCTCTACCTTTCCATCACGGCACTGAGCATACTGGCGACCCCGTTGTATCCCGCCGTTCGAGCGCCCCAGGTGATTGTCCCCGGCGTCGGGATTCTTTTGATTGTCTTCGGCAATCTCATGACCAAACTGCGGCCCAACTGGTTCTTTGGCATTCGCACGCCCTGGACGCTCGAATCGCGCGAAGTTTGGATCAAAACCCATCGTCTGGGCGGCAAATTGATGGTGGCGGGCGGCGGCTGTCTGTTCGTGTTTGGCTGCCTGCTGCCGATGCGACAGTTTTTTATTTGGGTTTTATTTCCGACGGCTGCCATGATGAGCCTCGTGCCCATCGTTTATTCCTATATTGTTTGTGCCCGTTCGCGTCTGAAATAACGGCTGGTCCGGAACCATAAACCGTTTTTCCGCGTCCGGGGTCATTTACATACTTCTGAACGCGACTGTGTTGAAAAATGAACGGGCGGACAAAATGCGCCATTGAGATTGAGCGGCGGGCGGTGTGCGGGCGCGTCCGGGGGGTTGCTCATTGGATTTGATTCCGGGACACAGAAAGGACAAGTTGTCTCATGGAGTTATGCTCATGAACAACGACAAGCCCAGCACGGACCGGAAGGCGCTCCAGATCAATCTCGACGCGGACAAGTATGGCACATTCGCCGAAATCGGCGCGGGCCAGGAGGTCGCCCGCTGGTTTTTCCACGTCGGCGGCGCCGCGGGCACGGTGGCCAAGACCATCTCCGCCTACGACATGGCGGTGAGCGACGCGATTTACGGCCCCACCGAACGCTACGTCAGCCGCCAGCGCCTGCAGGCCATGCTGCAATATGAGTTCGATTTGTTGCTGCAGCGGCTTGACCCGGCGCGCGGCGACAAGTGCAATTTTTTTGTGTTCGCCGACACCGTGGCCACGCGCAGTTTCACGCGCCAGGAGGAAGGCGGCGGCTGGCTGGGCATCCGGTTCCAAACCCAGCCGCGCGAAGCGCCGTCCGAAATCATCATCCACGTCCGGATGCTCGACAAGGAGAACGCCCGCCAGCAGGAGGCGCTCGGCGTGATCGGCGTGAATTTGATTCACGGCGCATTTTATTTGCACCGACAGCCGGACCAGTTCATCCGTTCGTTGCTCGACAATCTCACCTGGGAACGCGTGGAGGTGGACATGATCCGTTTCGGCGGGCCGGCGTTCGCATCGGTGGACAACCGGCTAATGGCGCTGCAACTCGTCGAGCAGGACCTCACCGAGGCGGCCATGTTCACCGCCGAGGGCGAAGCGGTGCAATGGGACGACGTGTTGCACAAGAAACCCGTGCTCGTCCAGCGCGGCAGTTTCCGTCCCGTGACCAATGCCACGCTCGACGTGCTGAAGCGGGCGTTGGAACAATTTGTCCGCGAGCCGGACTTGAAGAACGAGCCGCCGGTGGTTTTGGTGGAAATGACGTTGCGCCACCTGACAACGGACGACGTGATCAGCCACCCTGATTTTCTACAGCGCGCCGACATGCTGCGCGCGCTGGGCCGGACGGTGTTCATCTCGAACTTCCGCCGGTTTCATCGGCTGGCGTCGTATCTCGGGCGCTACACGAACCGGCCCATCGGTCTGGCGATCGGCGCGCACCGGCTCGTCGAGGTTTTCGACGAGGCTCTTTACAACGAAAACGAGGGCGGCCTGCTCGGCGGCCTGGGTCAACTGTTCAAGAATCCCGCGCGCCTCTACGTCTATCCAAGCCTCAACTTCGCCACCGGCCAGACCGTCACGGTGGAAAATTTCCCGGTCGCACCGCATCTGCGGCATGTCTATGCGCACCTGACCGAAAATCGTTTCATCCAAGGCCTCGCCTGCGCCAAAACGGACTTTCTGCGCATTCGCTCGCGCGACGTGCTGGATAAAATCGCGGCCGGCGACGCGGCGTGGGAAAAACTCGTCCCGCCCGTGATTGCGGAAGTCATCAAGCGCGAGAAACTCTTCGGCTGGCGCAAATAGCCGCGGAGCAGCGACAGACAGCAGAAACGGTAAAACCGTGAGAAGTGTGAGCAGGGAATCTGTTTTATGGCTAAGTCACCTTGTCAGAAGTGTGGGCATAGTCCCACGAGATTTGAGCGCGGTTCGGAAGGAGATTACGTCTTTATCTGCGACAAGTGCCAAATCGAGTGGACATTGGATTCATCAGTTCAGCAGAGCAAGAAACGACGATGACGTGGCACTAACAAGTGCGCGAGGCTGTGTGAAAACTCCGGCGCGGGGCGAGTGATAGGTGACTTGTGGTTTTTCACCAGCTTGAACACGTCGTCGTGCTCCCCGCCGATGATCCCGTACCGCCGCACTTCGGTCGTATCCGATGGCGCCAGCGAGACGGCAATCGATTCGTTATGCACGTCCAAGCCGACGAATAAATCGGACGCTTGGGTCCGGGCGGCGACGGTGGTGATTTGGCTCTGGACAGGCTCGGACGGGAGGAGTATGTAACTTTTCATGGTGTCTGTTTTCCTTTCTGTGTTTGAGTTTGCCACCAAACATTGGGGCTCGGCATTCCGGCTCACGCCGGTGCGCAATCCCCGTTCCCGGAAAACAGACACCTGCTCTCGTCTCATGACGAGCCATATTGTCTAGCAGGGTGCTGAAAAAGCCATGCATTTGAAAATTGACCCTCAAATTCATTGGGAAATTCGCATATTTTTGGGTCAAAAAAGAGTTTTTCAGCAGCCTGCTAGGCGGCATGACTACACCTCAACAATTTCTTGAGTCGTTCTTTAAGGAAAAAGCGGCGGCCTACGCAGGAGCAAATGTGCTCCTGCGCCCCGTTCACGCGAAGTATTTCGTCGAACCCTTGTCGAATCACGCTGCTGATTTCCAGATGCCAGAAAGAGTGCGAGAAGTCGTTGAAGACGTGAAGCAGTCCGTTGACTCCGCTATAGTTATTACGCGATTATCTACGGAGAGTGACGTTGTTTTTCGCCAGCGATACCACTTGTCCAAAGTTGGGGATAGTTGGAAGATCGTCCGTCTGAATTGGCAGTGCTTACTGTGTCATGGCACTGGTCGGTTAGGGACGATGGTTTGCCAAAAATGTGATGGAGAGGGTTGGTATGGCCACAGAAAAAATGCTGCCTAACCGCGCTCGAGCCAACGGCGACAGCCACTTGAGTTTATGGATGGTTTGAGTTATACAACGATTATCGAGTTTGCGGAGCCACTCGCCGGTCGGCGTGGCTCAGGATCATTAGACCATATTCACACCACATACATTTATGGGAGCAGCACATTACATCGTATTGGAGAAAGAGATTACTGGTTTGGACACCATGATTGACGGCAAGAGTTTGTCACGTCACATGAAGTCGCTCGATGAGGCGGCACGGCAGCTTGGAGTCCGTCCGCTTTCCGAATTTTTCAGCATGCCACCGGATGAGTTGGCCGAGTTTATGGACGGTGCCGATGATGTTGAGTTGCCACCATTGCAGCAGTTTTCCGCACAGGATGGCTTGGCCACCGTGAGAGCTTTGCTGCCACGGCCAGAAGCACAGCCAGCGATTCAGGATTTGAAGGAGTGCGAGCGCATTTTGAAGGCAGCGGCAGAGCATGGAGTCGGTTGGCATTTTCAAATTGATGTTTGATTATGACCGTGTGGTCTAACTGGATGTCTAGGCATCGTTCGCATACCTCCAAAATAAACACGATGAAAATTGTTCACGTCATATCGGGCTGCCTCATTGCTGTGGCGGCAGTCGCCGCAGATTTATCCACTTCGCAAGTTTTCCAAATGCGACTGGTTCTTGACAAGCCATCCAGCGACTCAGAGCAGATGACGCTTGTTCAGAAGTGGCACGACATTTACAACAAAGAGACTGAGAAGAAAGAGGTTCTGTTTGTCCAGAAGACGGCCCTACTGGACCAGACAGATTTGAAGTCAGCCGAAGTTAGCAGGGTGCTGAAAAAGCCATGCATTTGAAAATTGACCCTCAAATTCATTGGGAAATTCGCATATTTTTTGGTCAAAAAAGAGTTTTTCAGCAGCCTGTTAGCACCAACTCGCCCACCTTCGCTCCGCGGATTCGGATTATTTTTACGGACGAGGGTGCTAAACGATTGTCCGAAGTTACCCGCCAGAATATCGGCAAGCGTTTAGCGATTATTATTGAAGGCCAGATTTATTCGGCACCGAAAATTCAACCGGCGATTACTTCTGGCACAGCCGAGATTGCTGGTTCTTTCAACGCGCAGGAAGCGAGAGACTTTGTCGCGAGCATTAATAAGACATTGCAGAAATGACGATGAGTATCAAATCGCTGCAGCCAACGCCGGTTGACCATCTCAGTTCCGCATTCGCGGTTGACATCGTTGGCCCGGCGTGGCCGAATTTTTGATCGTTAGGTGACTGCGTAATCCAGCTATGAAACTTCTATTTTGTTCACGGGTTGAAGACGCTGATATTCTCAAAGGAATGCTTGCGGAAGAAGGAATCACATGTGAGATCACCAACTACGAAAATCCTCTGCCGGGAGCAG